>Ga0209063_1000103_pt1 | contig 96829 bp, 82 predicted proteins | sample KloWWTmeKNB19Kit_FD_187177 | JGI IMG/M metagenome (GOLD analysis project Ga0209063, IMG submission 187177) | Active sludge microbial communities from Klosterneuburg, Austria, studying microevolution and ecology of nitrifiers - Klosterneuburg... | ecosystem: Engineered > WWTP > Aerobic digester >... | reverse complement strand
AATTACATACCCATGATGTCTGCATTGTTCTTATCAAAAAAACCAATACAAAAGAATAATATTTCTGACAAAGTGATGGCATATATTCAAAAAATGTACCTGCCTTTACTACATTGGTCATTGAAAATGAAATACATCGTTGTATCATTTGCTATTATTTTATTAGCCATTGCCGCATTAATCTTTTCCAGGATGGGTGGTGAATTTATTCCCCAATTGCAGGAAGGCGACTATGCTTTTCACTGCATCCTTCCGCAGGGAACATCATTAACTCAAAGTGTAGAAACATCTATGCAGGCCAGCCGCATAATAAAATCTTTTCCCGAAGTAAAAATGCTTGTAGGCAAAACGGGAAGCGCCGAAGTACCTACAGACCCAATGCCACCTGAAGCATCAGACCTCATAGTAGTATTAAAGCCCAAAAACGAATGGAAAACAACCAATGATTATAACAAACTGGCAGCATTAATGCTGGAAAAGCTTGAAGTAATCCCTGGAGTATTTTTTGAAGCATCGCAACCCATACAAATGCGCTTCAACGAACTCATGACCGGTGTAAGGCAGGATGTTGCCGTAAAAATATTTGGAGAAAATACAGATACGCTGGCACAGTTGGCTCCAAAAGTTGCCAAAATCATTCATTCGGTAAAAGGAATTTCGGAACCACAGGTTGAAAAAACAAACGGGCTCCCTCAAATTACCGTTCAATACGACAGGGCAAAGATTGCAGGTTACGGATTGAATATTGAAGATATCAATCACACTATAAGCACCGCATTTGCCGGAGAAGCCGCAGGCGTAATTTATGAGAATGAAAGAAAATTTGATTTGGTGGTAAGATTAGACAGCGCCAGCAGAACATCGATTGATGATGTAAGCAATTTATTTATTGCCACCAACGATAACAACCAGGTTCCGCTTTCGCAGGTGGCCAATATCCGTTTCCAGGAAGGGCCTGCTCAAATAAGCAGGGAAGAAGGCAAGAGAAGAGTAGTGATAGGTTTTAATGTAAAAAACAGGGATGTTTCAAGTGTAGTAAAAGAAATTCAGGATAAATTAACTAAAGCAAAATTATTGCCTACTGGTTATTATTTTTCCTACGGCGGCACTTTTGAAAACTTAAGGGAAGCATCAGCAAGGTTACAAATTGCTTTTCCGGTTGCATTGGCTTTAATTTTTATATTATTATTTTTCACTTTTAGTTCTGTAAAAGAAACTTTGTTGATTTTTACCGCAATTCCCATGAGCGCCATTGGAGGTGTATTTGCATTATTATTGAGAGGTATGCCTTTTAGTATTTCGGCAGGCGTAGGGTTTATTGCCCTTTTTGGCGTAGCGGTTTTAAATGGCATTGTATTAATCAGCACTTTTAACCAATTGGAAAAAGATGGTATTAAGGATATTTTGCAAAGAGTAATTGAAGGAACAAAATCCCGCCTTCGCCCTGTACTCATGACGGCTACTGTTGCTTCCCTTGGTTTTATTCCTATGGCTTTTTCAACTGGGGCAGGAGCAGAAGTTCAAAAACCGCTGGCTACTGTTGTAATTGGCGGTTTGTTGTCGGCTACATTTCTTACACTTGTGGTATTGCCTTTGCTTTACTTAATGTTCTCCGGTAAAAGCAAAATTAATTTGAAATCTGCTACTGCAATTAGTACAACTGCCTTATTAATGTTGTTTGCAAATTCGCTTCAGGCACAACAGCAACCTAGCAAAAGAGTTAGCAAAGATGAAGCAATGATAATGGCCAAAAAAAATAGCAGGTACGAAATAAATAACCTTCAGCTCAATAAAAACAGGGCGCAAATTAAAACGGCAAATATGTTGCCTAAAACAGGTTTTTTTGCAGAGAACGAAGATTTTCAACCAGGCGATAAAACAGGGATATTAAAAATAGGTGTTTCACAATCTGTATCATGGCCGGGCCTGTATAAAGCACAAAAAAACCTTTACCAGCAACAGCTAAATTATTACCAGCTTGGCAATGCGGTTATAGAAGCAGATATAAAAAAATTGGTGCACAAAGCCTATTACCAGCTATGGTTTTTGCAGGATAAGCAACAATTGTTTTGGCGCCTGGATAGTATTTATACCTCGCTAAGGGTTGCCGCTATACTTAAAGTTAAAACCGGCAACAGTCCCGGCTTAGACAGTATTTCGGCCAATGTAAAAATGAAAGAATTGCAAGCCCTTTTGCAACAGTTGGATAAGGAAATGCTTATACAGCAACAGGAATTAAAACTATTGCTGCACGTAGACGAATTAATATTGCCCCTGCAATTACCTTTAGAAAAAATTGAATTTCTTTCAATATCCGAGAGCAGCATACACCCGGTTTTGGCACAGCAAGCGCAGAACATTGCAATTGCCAATGCCGGGATAACTGTGGCAAAAAATGAAAACAGGCCCGAATTTTCCGGCAGGTTTTTTTCGCAGAAATTATGGGGCGCAAAAAACCCGTTCAGCGGGTTTTCCTTTACAGCAGCTTTCCCATTATTTGCTGTTAAGGCTGCTCAAAACAAAGTAAAAGTAGCTAATGCAGAAATGGCATTTCAGCAAAAGCAATACGAATTCGAAAGCCAGGTTCTCTTTTTCCAGGAAAAACAATTGCAACAGGAAGTAGAAAAAAACCTCAGCCTGCTTTCCTTTTACGAAAATCCGGGTTTAAGGCAGGCAAATGAAATCATTAAGGCAGCTTCACTTGCTTACAGGTCAGGTGAAATTAGCTTTGCCGATTTATCTCAATTTCTAGCCCAGGCTATTGAAATACAAAAAAATTATCTGGAAAGTTTAAACGCATATAACCAATCCGTAATTCAGTATAACTATTATATCAACAAATAAAATTTAGGAGATGAAACCATTTTATATAGTACTGTTCAGTTTTTCCATACTTATGTTTTTTGCATCCTGCAGGCAAAACAATGAAGCCCAGGATGAATCAGGAAAGGAAGAAGCGCATATTGACGAGCCTGTAAAACCAGGCACAACATCACTTACCCGGGAGCAAATGAAAGCTATTGGCGTGGAAATTGGGAGCATTGAAAATAAAGAACTCACCACATCATTAAAAGCCAGTGGAACTTTAAGGGTACCGAACCAAAATAAAGCCAGTGTAAACTCTGTGTACAGCGGTGTTGTAAAATCGTTGCTGGTACAGCCCGGCAGCAAAGTGGCAAAAGGGCAAACCATTGCCACAATTGGCAACCCGGAATTTATACAAGCACAAAGTGAATATCTAAGTGTTAGCGCAAAAATACAATTGGCTGAACTTGAAGTAAAACGCCAAAAAGAACTTAATGCAGGCAATGCAGGTTCTTTAAAAAATTTACAATCGGCAGAAACAGAGTTAAGAACCCTTAGAAACCTTAAAGCTACATTGGCACAGCAAATTCAATTAATGGGTATTAATCCTTCAGGGCTTTCCAGGGGCAAACTCATTTCGGTATTGGCCATTAAAAGTCCCATTAGTGGAGTAGTGAGCAATGTGTCTGTAAAAATGGGCAGCTTTGTAGATGTGAGTACAGCCGTTGCGGAAATAGTGGACAACAGCCAGTTGCACCTCGATTTATCTGTTTATGAAAAGGACCTTACACAATTAAAAGAAAATCAAATAATCCATTTTACCCTTACCAATAATCCGGGGAAAGAATACGATGCTCAAATATTTTCTTTGGGCTCATCTTTTGAAGGAGAAAGTAAAGCAATAGCTGTTCACGCAAAAGTTTTAGGCAATAAAAACGGATTAATAGACGGTATGAATGTTACCGCAATCATCAGCCTCACAAAAGCCCATGTACCTGCTATTCCATCCGAAGGAATTGTAACCTTCCAGGGCCAGGATTTTATTTTTATGGCTGTGGATCATCAACATCCTATTAGTAAAAACGAAGCAGATAGTAGCAAAACAAATCATAGAGAAAGCAGCAGCAGTTTTGAAATGATACCTGTTGTAAAAGGCGCTTCAGAAGTAGGGTATACCCAAATTACTTTGTTAAAAGAAATACACAAAGATGCCAAAATAGTGGTAAAAGGCGCATTTTTTGTAATGGCAAAACTTAATAATACCGGTGAGGAAGGCCATGAACATTAAATACAACGGGTTTACCTGCAAAATAATTTTATTATAAAAAATGATTGGCTGAAATAGTTTTTTGTTTTTACTTTTATTAGGTAAATACAAAAAAATGTATTTCTTTTTTTAGCATTTTGCACAGGTAATTTTAAATTTATAATTTCAATATTCTTAAAAATATGAAACAGCGGATAATTATTCTCATTGCTGCAATGTTTTTGGGTTTCAATTCTCTTGCCCAAAACAATAAACAAGCATTTACCATAGGTGATTCCAGTTTTTTATTAAATGGCAAACCTTATATTATCCGGTGTGGCGAAATGCATTATGCACGCATCCCCAAAGAATACTGGCGGCACCGTTTGCAAATGATAAAAGCCATGGGTTTAAATACCGTATGTGCCTACTTGTTTTGGAATTTTACCGAAAAGCAACCCGGAGTTTTTGATTGGAGCGGCCAGGCAAATGTGGCAGAGTTTTGCAAAATTGCACAACAGGAAGGCTTGTATGTTATCCTTCGCCCCGGGCCTTACTCCTGTGCCGAGTGGGATTTTGGCGGCCTGCCCTGGTGGTTGCTGAAAGACAAAAATATGGCCATTCGTACACAATATAAACCCTACCTTGATGCCTGCCGCAGATATTTGCTTGAAGTGGGGAAGCAATTAGTGCCTATGCAAATTACCAATGGCGGAAATATTTTAATGGTACAGGTTGAAAATGAATACGGCAGTTACGGAAAAGATAAAGATTACATCGGCATCATTAGAGATTATATTTTGGAAGCCGGCTTTAGCATTCCTTTGTTTACCTGCGATGGTCCATGGCAATTGGTGAATGATGTGCGCCCCGATATTTTTGCAGCGGTAAATTTTGGAGATGACCCTGCAGGTGGTTTTAAAGCTTTACGTGCTGTAGAACCCAAAGGGCCGTTGTTTTGCAGCGAATATTATCCCGGCTGGTTCGACAGTTGGGGCAAGCCTCACCACAAAGGTTCATCTGAAAATGTATTGAAAGATTTAAAATATATGCTCGACCATAAAGCATCTTTCAGTATTTATATGGCGCACGGCGGCACCACATTTGGCACATACAATGGAGCCAATGCGCCGCCTTTTATTCCGCAAACCAGTAGTTATGATTACGATGCACCCATAAATGAATCTGGCCAGGCAACAGAAAAATTCCATAGCATTAGAAATCTGCTTTCTAATTATTTACAGCAAGGCGAAAGTATCCCCAATATTCCTGCGCCATTTCCTGCACAACAAATTTCAAATTTTCAGTTTTCGCAAATAGCGCCTCTGTGGAAAAACCTTCCAAAACCGGTTCAAAACGATACGTTAATGCTTATGGAAGACCTGGACCAGGCCTATGGTGCAGTACTTTATCAAACAAAATTACAAGCAGGAAATAAAGCAAAATTGCGGTTTAAAAATGTAAACGACTATGCATTGGTATATGTCAACAAAGTTTTTATAGGCACTTTAGATAGAATAAAAGCTGATTCCACTATTGAAATCCCTCAAAGAGAAAAAGCAGCATTGTTGGAAATACTGGTAGAAGCTACAGGAAGGATAAACTACGGCCGCTATATTCACGACCGTAAAGGCATTCATGGTAAAGTAATTTTAGATAACGGGCAAACCCAAAAGGTATTATCGGGCTGGAATAATTATCCAATTACGCTTGGAGAAAAAAATATTCCGGTTCAATGGCAAGCGCTTTCCCCACAAAATGCAAATGCAGCTTCATTTTACAAAGGTTCATTTACTGCATCTGCCGATGCCGATACTTATTTGGATATGCGTAAATGGAACAAAGGTTTGGTATGGGTTAATGGCCATTGTTTAGGAAGGTTTTGGAACATTGGACCTACCCAAACCATGTTTTTGCCCGGATGCTGGTTAAAAAAAGGACAAAACGAAATAATAGTTTTTGATTTGTTTGGCACATCAAACCCACAAATGCAAAGTTTGGAAAAACCAATTTTAGACGAGTTAACCCTTAACGTAACGGAAAAGAAATAAATCAGCCAACTTTCTTAAATGTGCAATCAGGCAACCCAAATATCTTTGAAATTTTCAGTGTTACGCTTTAGCTGTGCAAGCACATAAGGGCAAAGTGGAACAACATTCAAATTATTTTCCCTTGCATAAGCAATCATTTTTTGAAACATAAGTTTGGCATAGCCTTTACCTTCGTTTTCTGGATTTACTTCGGTATGGTGAATAATTAACCGGGGCATACGGTTTGTTCCATCAATGTTCCCTGGAGAAATTGCAAATTCCATTTCCCCCTGTTTTTCCTTATTTTCCAAAAGTATAAAAGCCCCTTTTTGCGGCTCATGGAATTGTATCATTACTTCGGGCATGAAGTTTTACTTTTAATGTAACGTGGTACTAATAAGTTTCATAAATTCACTACGAGTTTCATTTTTTTCAAACTGCCCAAAAAATGCAGAAGTTGTAGTAACCGAATTTTGTTTTTGCACGCCTCTCATCATCATGCATAAATGAGAAGCTTCTATCACTACTGCAACGCCCAATGGGTTTAAAGAAGCTTTGATGGCTTCCAAAATTTGTGTTGTTAACCTTTCCTGCACCTGCAGGCGGCGGCTGTAAACATCTACCACACGGGCAATTTTACTTAGCCCGGTAATATAACCATTTGGGATGTAGGCAACATGAGCCTTGCCAAAAAACGGTAGCAAATGGTGTTCACACATACTGTATAGTTCAATATCTTTTACCACAATCATTTCACTTACATCTTCATGAAATTTTGCAGATTCCAAAATTGCTTTTGCATCTATAGCATAACCCTGCGTATTATATTGCATGGCTTTTGCAATGCGCTCCGGGGTTTTTTGTAAACCTTCCCGGTTGGGGTCTTCGCCCAATGCGGCTATTATTGTTCGGTATGCTTTTGCCAGTGCAGCCGTAGAACGGCTATCGTAATGCTCTGTTTTTTTATAAGCCATAATATTTTTTTAAGCAGGGTATTGTACAAAATTGCGTGGGGTTTCATATAGGCGAACAGAAATTTGAAGCGAAGCAAGGATATGCGGCCGAAGCAGGTTATATATAGCTATGGCAATATTTTCTGCCGTAGGATTTACATTTCTAAACTCCACGCATTCTACATTTAGGTTTTTATGGTCGAAGCGTTCAATTATTTCTCTTTGTATAATATCGCTAAGTTCCTTCATGTCCATTACAAAACCTGTTTTGGGGTTCACGGTACCTACTAATTTTACAATAAGTTCGTAATTGTGCCCGTGGTAATTGGGGTTGCTGCATTTGCCAAAAACTTTATTGTTTTCTTCATTGCTCCATACAGGGTTGTACAGCCGGTGCGCTGCATTAAAACTTTCTTTTCTAAAAACGGCAATTTGTTCCATAATTTTCCACCCTTTTATAAACTAATTTTACAAAGTTAAGCACAATATAACTGTGTTAGCCGAAATTTGCCTTATGAAAGTACTGGTAACCGCTGCAACCGAATTAGAAATTTTTCCGTTTGTTAAAAAAAACAGTGGAGCAGAAATATTTATACATGGTGTAGGCGCCACCAATACTGCATTTGCACTAAGCCAAAAAATAAATGCAGCTTATGATATAGTGATACAGGCGGGTATTGCCGGAAGTTTTACTGGTAATTTACAATTGGGCCAAACGGTTGCAGTGGCAAAAGATTGTTTTGCAGATTTGGGGTTATTACACAATGGTACTTTATCATCCGTTTTTGAAATGGGCCTTGCCGGCGAAAATGATTTTCCCTATAAAAATGGTTATTTAGAAAACTACCATCCCATACTCCAATTATTATCACTGCAAAAAGTAAATGCAGCAACAATAAATTTAATTATTTCTGAAAAAAACTATAATCAGTTGGTACGGCAAAAATATAATGCCCATTTGGAAACAATGGAAGGCGCTGCATTTCACTATGTATGCCTGCAAAAAGAAATACCATTTTTACAAATAAGGGGCATCAGCAATTATGTGGGCGAAAGAGATAAATCAAAATGGAAGATGGAAGAAGCAATAGATAACCTTTGTAATAGCCTGGAAGATATTTTAAAAATTGTATAGTATTAATGAGAGAAAAGATTATTTTAAAAATCGGGTTTTCACCCTGCCCCAATGATACTTTTATATTTGATGCACTGGTCAATAAAAAAATGGATACGGGAAATTTACATTTTGAACCCGTATTGGAAGATGTGCAAACCCTAAACAATTGGGCCTTGCTGGGCAAACTACCAGTTACCAAACTGAGTTACGGCGTACTGCCATTGGTAGCCAGTAAATATAAATTATTGAATAGCGGCAGCGCATTAGGTAGTGGGGTAGGGCCATTGCTAATTGCGTTAAATAATATTTCGGTAAATGATGTGGCCAATCATAGAATTGCCATACCGGGGAAAAATACCACGGCACATCTTTTATTTTCTTTGGCTTTTCCTGAAGCAAAGCATAAAGAGTTTATGCGGTATGATGAGATAGAAAATTTTGTTTTGCAAGGCAATGGCCTTGGCGTAATTATTCATGAAAACCGCTTTACTTACGTGGCAAAAGGGTTAACTAAAATAATTGACCTGGGCGATTATTGGGAAAAAACCATTGGCACTGCCATTCCTCTTGGCGGCATTGTAATAGATAAAAAACTTCCTGCAGAAATTCAAAAACAAACAGAAGCCCTTATACAAAAAAGTATTGCGTTGTCTTTTGCGGCCTATCCGCAGTTATCGGGTTATGTTACTATTAATGCACAAGAAATGAGCGAAGCAGTTATGCGTAAACATATAGAGCTTTATGTAAACCACTTTACCAGTTACTTGGGTGAAGAAGGCAAAAAAGCCGTAGTAAAACTCATGCAGGTATTTGCCGAAACAACAGGCACTGCTGTAAATACCGGTGATTTATTTGTTTAATCCCTATGAAAAATTTTAGGAAATGCAAGGTGCAGCGCATCTACAATTTCTATTACTTTATTTGGAGTAAAATACTTGTGGCCTACCTGGCCTACCCATCTTATATTAAAAATTGAATTGCTCAAAAATACTTCATCGGCCTGCAGCAGCATTTCTTCGGTAACTTCGCCCTCCTTTATAGAAAACCCCAGGCCCGGAAGTTTTTTCATAAGAAAATTTCTCATTACACCTTCTATGCAGCCTTCGGCTAATGCAGGGGTAATAATATTTTCTCCTTTAATAAGGTACACATTGGCAATACTGCTATCGGCAATCCTCCCTTTGTCGTTAAGCAACAGCGCATCGGCACAATGCTTTTCTTTTGCATAAAGGGCAGCCATGCAATAAGGCAGGTAATTATTGTGCTTAATGTTACAATAACTGTCGCAGGCTTTATAAGCAGCTTTGTAAACACAAAGGTTAAGGCCAATGCTGTTGAGCATTTCAATATGCGGCGGCAATTGCCAGCTTTGAATTAAATATTCCGGTACATGGCTTTTGGGATCAAACATTCCGCCATCGCCCCGTAAAATGGCCATACGTATCCTGGCACCGATATGCTTATTTTTTTGAAGGGTTTTTGAAATTTCTTCTTTTAATTTATCCGGGGTAAAATGTTTGGGTATGTCAAAATACATTTTTTTCATCCCTTTCCATAGCCTGGCAAAATGCTCATGCTCCAGCAAAAGTTCGCCCTCACTGTATTTTATAGTTTCAAATAGCCCATCGCCATAGCGTAGCGCCCTGCTATTTACACCCGCTACCGGCGTGTTTTCTTCAAATAAAACTCCATTGTAATTATAATACGTCATGAGCTACACTAAAAATCCCCATTTAAAACGGGGATTTGTTTGGATAAAAATGGGGTTACATTTCCTCAATTATTTTATGCTTAACGGCGTACATTATTAAACCTGCCGTACTTTTAGCGCCGGTTTTTACTTTTAGTTTATCCCGTATGGATTCTACCGTCCTTGGGCTCAAGTCAACGATATCTGCAATTTCTTTGGTGCTTTTTTCTTCGCACATGAGGCGTAAAATAGTGGTTTCCTTTTCATTGAGCACTACTTCGGCAGCGGCTAAATGCGGCGGGGGAGCATTATTTTTTTGCTTTAAGTTTGTTAAGAGCGCTTTATTGGTTATATCGTTAAAAAAATATTCCTGTTCCATACAGGTTTTTATTGCTTCATAAATCACTTCACTATCACTGTCTTTGGTTAAATAGCTGTTGGCGCCCAGTTCCATCAATTGAGTTACCATACTGTGGTTATCCATCATGGTAAGCATAATAATTTTAATGCCGGGATACAGTTTTTTAATTTCGGGCAACACATTAATTCCCGTCATTATGGGCATTTCAATATCCAATAAAATAACGTCGGCAACTGTTGTTTTTAAAAGCGTAAGCAGGTGCATTCCATTATCGGCTTCTGCAATAATTTTTAAGTCTTTTTTAGTACTGAGCGCCGTTTTTACACCGGCCCTGTACAATACATGGTCATCGGCAATAATTACCTGAATAGGATCTGAATTTTCTTGTTTCATAATAAGTTAAGCAAATGTATTATTTTTTGGATTAGTAAGAATACGATTTTATAACGCTGAAATAAGATAAAAAATTATAAATCACCCCAAATTAAAGCGTAAGTACCCTAAAAAAGTGATGGGAAAATTACGCAAGTAGCCTGATTACAGGTTTTAGAAGGAAATGAAAACTTTATAAAAGCAACATTTTTAGCTAATTTACCGTGAACATGAGTTGACTATACAATTTTTACTACACAAAAATTAGAAATATTAAAGTAATGCTGCAAGTTTATATATTTAGCCCGTTTAAAACCAGGGAAAATTAGTTAAAATAGGTAAGCCTACTTTTTAAAACTTTCGCTCACTACCCACTCTTTACTTCCGGCTTTATATTTATAAAAACCTTCGCCGCTTTTTGCACCCAGTTTACCAGCCAGTACCATATTTACCAATAATGGGCAGGGTGCATATTTTGGGTTGCCAAAACCTTCCTGCAATACTTTTAAAATACTATAGCATACATCCAGGCCAATAAAATCTGCTAACTGTAATGGCCCCATTGGGTGTGCCATTCCCAACTTCATCACGGTATCAATTTCTTCCACACCAGCTACGCCTTCGTATAAGCTGTAAATGGCTTCGTTAATCATCGGCATTAAAATTCTGTTTGCAATAAAGCCGGGGTAATCGTTTACCACACAGGGTATTTTGCCCAGTTGCTTACTTAGGCCAGCAATTATATCACTCACTTCTTTTGTAGTGGCATAGCCGTTAATAATCTCCACCAGCTTCATTACAGGTACCGGGTTCATAAAATGCATTCCTATTACTAATCCGGGCCTTTTTGTAACGGCCGCAATTTTAGTAATTGAAATTGATGATGTATTGGTTGCCAGTATGCATTCCTGCGGCGCATGTTCATCTATTTTTTTAAAAATTTGCAATTTCAACTCAGTATTTTCTGTGGCTGCTTCTATAACTAAGCCTGCATTTTTTACACCATCAGCAATTGAATTTACTGTAGTGATATTAGCAAGTGTTGCAGTTTTTTGTTCCGCAGTTAAACTTCCTTTTGCAATCTGCCTGTCTAAATTTTTGTCAATGGTTGTTAATGCTTTTTGCATTTGCACCTCATTTACATCAATAAGGTTCACTTTAAAACCTGCTTGGGCAAATACATGTGCAATGCCGTTTCCCATGGTGCCGGCGCCGATAACTGAAATGTTCATAAAATATATTATTGAGAATGTATAATGTATAATTTTTTATAGGTGTTGTTATTGAATTTCTGATATTTTGTTTCTGCTGGTTTTAAAAATTGATGTGCGTATTTTAATAATTTCAATGAGATTTGGATGTATGCTATTGAACACAGCCAAGGTAAGAAAATCTGATTCTTTCATAAGCCTTAGCCAATATCCTGTTTCTTGTGTTTCCTTTAGCACCAATTGAAGTACCAGATCTTAATACCTGCTTACTCAATACAAATTCCCTCATACTTTCTATCAAATATTTATAAAGCCGCACAATTCTTACCGCAAATTCAAAACTCTTAACCTCAATCAAATTTCCTTCTTTCATAAAGTAACATTTAGGCATCCTTCATTATACATCATTCATTATACATTGTCAATTACTTAAACGCATTCATCCCCGTTACATCCATCCCCGTTATCAGCAAATGAATATCGTGTGTGCCTTCGTAAGTAATCACACTCTCCAGATTCATCATGTGGCGCATCACCGGGTATTCGCCAGTAATGCCCATTCCGCCCAGCATTTGGCGGGCATCCCTGCAAATGTTGGTGGCAATTTCGCAGGCATTTCTTTTAGCCATGCTCACTTGTTGCGGCGTTACTTTTCCTTCGTTCATCAACACACCCAATCGCCAGTTGAGTAATTGTGCCTTGGTAATTTCAGTAACCATTTCGGCCAGTTTTTTTTGCTGCAATTGAAACCCGCCAATGGGTTTTCCAAATTGTATGCGCTCCTTGCTATATTCCAAAGCAATATGGTAGCAATCCATTGCCGCACCCACAGCGCCCCATGCAATGCCGTAGCGGGCTTTTGTTAAGCAACCCAGCGGCCCTTTTAAACCTTTTACATTGGGAAAAATATTTTCTTTAGGCACTTTTACATTATCAAAAACCAGCTCACCTGTTGCGCTTGCACGCAGGCTCCATTTGCCATGTGTAGTGGGCGTACTAAAACCTTCCATACCTCTTTCTACAACCAGGCCTCTTATATCGCCTGCTTCATCTTTTGCCCACACTACGGCTACCTGGCTAAAAGGGGCATTGCTAATCCACATTTTGGCGCCATTTAAAATTACATGATCGCCGGCATCTTTAATATTGGTGAGCATACTGCTCGGATCGCTGCCATGGTTGGGCTCCGTTAACCCAAAGCAACCCAGCCATTCGCCACTTGCCAGTTTGGGTAAATATTTGTTGCGCTGCTCTTCGCTGCCGTATTGATAAATAGGAAACATCACCAAACTGCCCTGCACACTTGCTGTAGAACGCACACCACTATCGCCACGCTCCAACTCCTGCATCATAAGCCCGTAACTAATATAATCCAGCCCTCCGCCGCCATATTGCTCGGGAATTGTGGGGCCAAACACACCCAGTTCACCCATTTGCTTTACAATTTGCTGCGGAAATTCTGCACGCTGTGCATAATCTTCAATAATGGGCGAAATTTCTTTTTTAACGTAATTGCGTACGCTTTCCCGTACCAGTTTATGCTCTTCGGTAAGCAGTTCATCTACATTAAAATAATCAGGGCTATTAAAATTGTCTGTTTTGGCTGCCATCTTTTTATAATTTTTATATTTAATTTTTTTTTTGGCCCGGCACCATCACATTCTTCTGCTTCATTGGCGTCGCACCCTTGTACAATATATCATTTTTGAGCAGGGTAAAATGTTACTGCTTAAATATTGCCGCAAAGATAAGGTGATGCCCATTTACTATCGGCCATCCTAATTTATAAATATGTATTTTAGCTATTGAAAAAGTAAAAAATGCAATTTACCTATTTAGCCTTAGGCGATAGCTATACAATCGGTGAGCAGGTTTCGTTGTACGAAAGCTTTCCCTACCAGCTTATACAATTATTGCGTAAGTCTGCCATTGATTTTTTGGCCCCGGAAATTATTGCCAAAACAGGCTGGACAACCAATGAACTTTTATCCCAAATGGAACAAACCCATTTTTTAAAAAACTATGATTGGGTAACCTTGTTAATTGGTGTAAATAATCAATACAGGGGAAGAAGCGTAGAAAATTATCAGCAGGAATTTACCGATTTAATTCAAATGGCAATTGGTCTCTGTGGCAATAAACCAGGGCAGGTAATAGTGCTCAGCATACCCGACTGGGGCACAACCCCATTTGCAAAAGAAAAAGACACTAAAAAAATTTCCTATGAAGTAGATGACTACAATAAAACCTGCAAACAAATTACTGAAAATGCAGGCTGCAAATTTATAAATATTACAAATGCTCAAAGAGCCGATGCTTCCAGGCCTGAATTTGTTGCAGCAGATGGCTTACACCCAAGCGAAAAAGAATATGCAAAATGGGCAAATAAACTATATGCATATATTTTTTCTATGGTAAAATAGAAATGCAAGGAGCAATTTTGGCCTGCCAATTGCTTTTATGCCAAATTTTTCACTAAAAATGCAGGGTTTATTACAGTTCAGTGCACTTTTTACAGTACAATACCGTCTTTTTATAGAATTTGTTATTAACATTATATTAAATCTGTGCAAAAAGCAGTTTTTAAGTCTTAATATAATGTAGCTTTGCTTTTCTTTTTATCTCCGTGCTATGAATACACTTGCCTGCCCATAAACCACTGAATTAGTTATTGATTAAACATGAAAAATATTTACCTTTTTTTCAACCGGATTTTAGGTGTAGAATCATTTGCCATTTTGTTATTTTTTGCCTTGCTTTTTGCAGGTAAAGAGAGTAATGGGCAGGCTTTTGGAGTTACTTACGACTTTGCTAATGTAACCACAAGTAGTGGAACAACCGATCCTACACCTCCGCCAACTGCAACAGGAGTTACTTTTGGTTCATTTTCTGCTGCCGGTGTAGCACCCAATCCAAATGCGGCTACAAGATTTAGTTTTACTGGTTGGTCTACTGGTGCAACACATGGAAGCAATACATTTTCCGGAAATATAGATTTAAGCGATTATTACCAGGTTACCATTACACCCCTGGCCGGATATTCTATTGATATCAATACCATCGAATTCAGGATGCAAAGGTCAGGAACTGGTACGAGGCAATATTCCGTAAGATCAAGCATTGGAGGATATGCAGCAAATTTACCTGCAAGTATTAATCCTGCAAATACAGATTTAACGGTAGTGGCAACCAATATTTTCCAGGTAAATGATGCCAGCTCATCTGCCGAAGATGGCAGTACAATTACTTTAGGTGCAACTTTTGATGGATTGTCTTCCGCCGTTACCTTTAGATTTTATGGATGGAATGCAGAAGCGGCAGGCGGGTCTTTTGGCATTGATAATGTAATTATAAATGGCGTAGCAAATGTTTCGTGTACCCCTCCGGCAGCACCTACTGGCAGCAGCCCACAAAGTTTCTGTTCAGGCGCAACTGTTGCCAGCCTTTCTGCAACCGGCAGTAGTATTCAATGGTATGATGCTTCATCTGGCGGTAATTTACTTATCGGCTCAACAGCGTTGGTAAATGGCACTCATTACTATGCATCTCAAACTGTATCGGGCTGCGAATCTACCAGCAGGCTGGATGTTACAGCTCAGGTTTATACCAGCACCACATCAATAGCGCCGGTTGCTACACAAACTATTCCACCATCTACAAATGGCACAATGCTTACCATTACAACAGGTACGGCTACTGTTACATCTACCGAATGGAAATATGCTACAACTTCCGGCGGCCCTTATAGTTCATTCTCACCAACAGAAACCGGGAGCACTTATACTCCAAATTTTGCGGCAGTTAATACATATTTTGTAGTTGCCGAGGTAACTTATGCTGCTCCTTGCGCTACTACCATTACCAGTAACGAAGTACAAATAAATGTTACCAGTTCTTATATCTCTAATAATAATGGAAGCTGGTTTACGCCTGCTACTTGGTTGCCGGTTGGTGTACCCGGCCCTACTGACGATGTAATCATTAACCATGCAGTTACCAGCAATGCTGCAATTACCCGTAATGCAGGTACAACTACTTTAGTAAACGCCGGGCATTCGCTTGCTGTAGATGCAACTTTTACCAATAATGGAACCACAACCATTAATGGCACTTTTCAACTAAATACAGGTGGCTATGCCAATGGAGCAAACTGGTTTGTATATGCAGCTACTGGCAGTTATCTTATTTTTAACAGCGCTGGTACTTATGGCGTAACGCCAGGGCAACGCTTTTGGCCTGCAACAAATTTTCCTTTTAATGTTACTTTAAATACAGGGTGCGGTGCCAATTTAAATGATGGAGCAAGAACCATAAACGGAACACTTACTTTATATGCAGGCTATGTAAATACCGCCGGCACTACAATTAACGGCACTTTACAAATGCGTAACGGTGGTTTTGTTTCTGCAAACAGCCCAACCTATGGCGCTGCCTCCTTGCTATGGTATTATTGTACCAACACAACTTACAATAATGGCCTGGAGTGGACACCTTCTGCTGCTCCAACTAATGTGCAATTAAGTTCAAACACAACGCTCAATTACCCGGCAATAACCGGCGCCAGAACCATTACCGGAAACCTTATTGTTGATGGCGGTTCATCTTTATATATGGATTTTGGTTCTGTAGATTGCGGCGGCGCTTTAACCGTAGGAGGCAATGTTACTATTAATGGCAATTTATCATTAGGTACGGTATTTAACCGGGATTTAAAAACAAGCGGTAATTTAACTTTTGGCAGTGGATACAGTTTTACTCCGAATAACAGAGCCGTTTGGTTCGAAAAACCATCTGGTACACAAATCATAACAACACCGGCATCTGCCGATTTAACCATTCCCTATATTGTAGTTGGCGCAGCTTCCGGCTCAGGCACTACCTTGCAAATGGGCCAAAATTTATTTATAACAGCACCTCTTGCCGGTAATGCCATTTCTTTTACTACTGCCAATGATATCATCAATATAAACAACAGAAGAATTACTATCGGTTCAAATGCAATTGCCAATATGGTTTCAGGAAATGGAACTTTTAGGGGAAGCACTAGCTCCAACATGACCTTATTGGGTGATGGAGATATTGGAACAATACGGTTTACGCCAACTTATCAAACCTTAGCAAACCTTACCCTTAACCGTACCGCCGCAAATGCAGGCGCTGCATTGGGTACAGATTTAACAATAAATAACAGTGTAACATTGCAATCAGGGCTGCTAAGTTTGGGTACCAATAACCTCACCTTAAATGCCAGTGCTACTGTAAATGGTAATACACCTACTGCAACTAATATGGTTGTAGCAGATGGAAGCGGCGAAATGCGTAAAATTTTTAATGCTGCAGGTTCATTTACATTTCCTATAGGTGATAATACTGCCCCAAATGGCGCACAGTATAGCCCGGCAACCTTAAGCTTTACTTCGGGTGTAGGCTTTAGTACAAGCACTTATGGCGGCGTAAGGGTTACCGATTTAGTGCATCCTAATAATAATATTGCAGCAAATTACATTACCCGTTATTGGTCCACAAGCACCAACCTGCCTACATACAATTGCAATGCATCATTTACTTATACCGATGCTGACATAGTGGGCGCTTCTGAAGCAGAAATGATTTCTGCCCGTTGGGACGGCGCTTTATGGAACCCAGGAAATTTGGTGAATGCTGCTACAAATACCATCAGCTTTAATGCACTTACAGCATTGCTCATTGATTTTACCGCAGGCGATCAATTTTCTCCCATGCCTCTATGGACAAACCCTATTACAGGTACAAATCCCAATACGGCAAACCCTTATACAACAGGTGATATTTATAATCCGCATATCAGCGTATCCGGTATTACAAGAGGTTCGGGTATTGCAAGCTCAAATGCCAACGACAGGTATAATGCAAATGGATGGAGTACAACTTCAATGAATACAAACGATTATTTTGAATTTACTCTTACACCTGGCACCGGCAAAAAAATTAATTTTGTAAGCTTTATTTATACCGGGCAAAATTCAGGAACAGGTCCTGTAAACTTTGCCTTTAGGGGCAGTGCCGATGGGTTTTCCAATAATATTGGTACTGCAACCTTGTTGGGTACAACCATTAGTTTAAGCGGCGCCGATTATCAAAATATTACAGCGCCTATTACTTTTAGGTTTTATGCATGGGGCGGTACGGGAGGTACTTACAGCATAAATGATTTTACTTTTAATGGTACCGTTGCAAACATAGTGGGTGATTATACTTTTGCTGCAGATCATTTCCGTTCAATTGCTTCCGGCAACTGGGGAAACCGGGCTAACTGGCAATCATCTCACAACAACATTTTATGGATTGCGGCAACCGCTGCACCATCTAAATCAGCATCTTCAGTTGTAATTCAAAATACACATTCCATACAGCTTACGCATAACCCGGGTTTGAGTAATGTAGCATTAGCGGGCTCTTTAATAATGTTAAGTGGCTATATTTCTACCGGGCCATTTGCCAGCAATACCTATAGCGGTATTATAGATTTAGCCGATGGAGCTGGTTATTCATTAGACATAGCGAGTGGCGCAAAATTGCAAGTTGTTTCAACCGAAGCTACCTATACTTTTGGTGTATTATATAATTCTTCAGGAAATATTAATGTACAAACCGGTGGTATGATAAGTATTGGAGATGGAATAAATACTCATGCTGTGGGCGGCTATTCCAATATAGGCTCCGAGGTTACCTCTAAGGTAAATTGGAACCACGGGGCAATTTTAGATTGGAACAGCACCGGTGTAAATGGCCTTACAACTAATGGTATTACCTATTTTCCCGATGCTAATGCAAGCACAATTCCATTACTCAGAATTTCGCAAACACAAGGTGGAACATGGGGTTCAGCCGGTACAACAATTATTAACGGCCTCACAGCAATTAATGCCCGTAATACGCTTGCAGCAAGCGGCAGTGTTACCTTCAGGGATGGCATTTGCGGTAGCGACAGTCTTACATTTAATATAACCGGCGCAGGAACTTTGCATATTGATGGCGCAGCGCCCATTCTTGGTGGCTCCAACCTTAGGATTTTAACCAATAAAGTAATTAATATTGATAATGGCATTACCGTGCCTGCAGATTCGGTAGTAAAAGTTTATGGCTCGGTAGTTAACCTGCTGGTTTTTCAAAATAAAGGCAGCAATAATTTTACCGTTAATGGCACAGCAAACCTTACCACAACTACAATAAGCAATACAGGCGGTGCCGTAATTATTAACGGCAAATTAATTACTGCACATGCCGGTGGATTAGAAGCTACAGCCACAAGCGGCGGCGGTACGGTTACTACTACTGGCAGCACAACTTATGTAAACGAAAACAGCACAGTAGAATACAATGCAGCTTCGGGAAATCAAAATATAACCGGATCTACAGTACTGGAAACCCAAACCGGCGGCGACCTTGCAAACTATCACCCTTACTATAAAATTATTTTTAGTGGTGGCGGTACTAAAACACCTCTAAATGTAGTGAGGGTTGATACCACAAATAAAAGTTCTGTAACCATTACCGGAACGCCTTTGGTAGATTTCACCTCCTACAACCTGGGAGATACCAGCCCTGTAAATATTACCCCATTTATTATGGATGGCGGCAGGTTAAAATTAGGTACAACCGGCTCTGGCTATGCATTGCCCTGGATGAATGGTAACTATAATTTAACCGCAGGTGTAGTAGAATTTTCCAATATTAATGCCACAAGGCAAACCATAAAAGGAGAAGCCAATCATGCCTATTACGATGTAGAAGTTACGGGCAATAATGTTGGCCAGTCTAATGGCAATATCAACATCAAAAATAATTTTTCCATATTGGCCAATGCAGTTTTGCATATGAGCAATCGCTCAATAGTACAGGCTGCTGCAGGTACACAAACCTTTAGGATGTATAGCGGCTCCAGGTTATTAACTGCAAATGATTTGGGTTTTCATGGCCCGCTATCCGGCCTCAATGCACCTACCGTAAAATCGCCGGATATTGATAACGTAACCCTTGATGCCAATAGCACTATAGATTATAACAGGAGCAACTTTTACCTGGGCAACCCCAATGGTAACCAAACCATCACAACAACCATCCCTTATCAGCATTTAATTTTAAGCGGCGATGGAAATAAAACACCTGCACTTTCATCCACATTAGAAGTAAAAGGTAATTTCTTAAAAGGCGGCAACCCAACGGCAAAATTTATACATAATGATGGTACGGTTTTATTGAGCGGAACCGCAAAACAAATTTATGCCGACAGCTCTGTAAGCAAGGATGTAATAGAACTCAACAATTTTACCACTTCCAATAATACACCGCTTGCAGCAGATAGTATTTCAATTCGCAACAGTATTGGCATTCATAAAAAAATGTTATTTTCGGCAGTAAGTACCAAATTACTTCTCGATTCCGGCAATATCATCATACGTAGCAGCGCAACCAGCACCGGGTGGATTGCAGCAATTCCTACCGGGGTTACCATCAATTACGATAAAGGTTTAACCAACAACAACCGAGGACGATTTATTGTTGAACGCTATAATTACAATGCCCGTAAATGGAGGTTTTTAAGCATACCATTAACCACTTCACAAACCATAAATGAAGCATGGCAGGAAGCTGATCAAACTGGAACCGGGAACCCGGTAAGCGGCTATGGCACAAGAATAGGTAGCTTGTATAGTAACTGGAATAGCAGCAATTGGTTTGATATGAACACACCCGGTGGCCATGATATGAAATACTGGAGCAATGATGCCAACCAGCGCTATAATACCATCAGCAAAACAGATACTGCAATTGCTACCGGCACAGGCTGGATGAAATTTGTGAGAGGCGACAGGAGCGTGGTAAGTACTACCGGAAGCAGTGCCACAATTTTAAGAACAAGAGGAACTTTAAAACGCAATGCACAATCGGTAAGTTTTACAGCTACGGCAACTAACCAATTTTTTAGTGCAGGTAACCCATATGCCTCGGCTGTAGATTTAAGGCAAATAACTCCCAGCGGCGTTGCATTTGCAGGTGATGCAAAGGTGAAGTTTTTCTGGGTTTGGGATCCACGGCTTACCAATGCTGCAAATGGCGGGGCTTATGGATTGGGCGCCTTCCAGCTATTTACTTTAAATGGTGCAGGTACAGATTATACAATATTCCCCGGAAGCAATGGAATGCCCGGCGACCCTTATAATACCAATGGAAGTATTGATAATAATATAGAATCGGGCACGGCATTTTATGTACAGTCAAAAGCCGCAGGTGCTGGCTCTGTATCGTTTAGTGAAGGCAGCAAAACCGATGGCAGCAGAGAAGTATTTAGGATGAAAACACAGGATGTACGCTTAATGAACATACTCGAAGCTGTTACACCCGATGGGCCTGCAACAATGGATGGGGTTTTAATAGATTTCAACAATAACAATAGTAATGCTGTAAATGGAGATGATGCATTAAAAATTACTAACCCCGGCGAAAACTTATCCATAGATAAAAGCGATAAACAATTAATGTTTGAAAGCAAATTAACCATTCAAAAAGCAGATACCATCTTCCTGAAAATATCCGGGTTAAAAGCAAGGCCATACCGGTTTAACCTGCAACCCATAAATATGGCCAAGCCCGGGCTACAGGCCTGGTTAATTGATAAATTTACTGAAACAGCAACATCAATAGACCTTGCTGCAGGCAGCATCTATAATTTTGAAATTAGCAACAATGCTACTGCCGCTGCAGACCGGTTTATGATTGTATTTAAGCAAATTAAAAAAGTAAGGTTTATAGGAATAAATGCAAACAGGAACGCTAATAAATCGGTTACCGTAAATTGGAAAACTGCCGATGAAGAAGATGTACTTAATTACGAAGTGGAAAAAAGCACAGATGGCGAAAATTTTGCAGTAGTTAAAAATACAAATCCCGGAATGGCTTATATTTTTGACGATGAGAGGGCAGAACAAGGCGCCATTACTTATCGAATAAAAGCAATACATACTGATGGAAGCATACTTTACAGCAATGTAGAGAAAGTGGGCGCTTTACCTTCAGAAATTTCTATAAAAGCTACGCCAAACCCAGTTTACGATAATATTATTAAAATACAGTTCTGCAACCAGCCATTGGGAAAATACCAAATGCAAATGATGAACCAGGCTGGCCAAATTGTATTAACAAAAGAAGTAAGTATCAACAGTTATTTACAAATCATAGAAATTCCGGCAATGGCTTTTGCCAATGGCATTTATCAAATGCACTTTATTGATAAGAATAAGAAAAGCCAAATGCTAAAACTGAGTTTACTTAAATAGCTTTCAAAAAAATGCCATTTAAAAAAACGGTATTTTTTTTATTCTAAATTTATGGTGTTACCGGCCTTGGCGTCCTGTTGGCTTCCAGTATGGGTAAGCCAGCTTCTGTAGGCACATAAATTACAGAGTTATTGCCTTTTTCAAGGTTATCAATCCATAAATAGCGCAGGTATTCTTCGTTGCCTTTTAATGAACCGCCAATTATTTCATTGGCTTTAGCCACGCCTTGTGCTCTTATTATTTCGGCATCTGCAAGGCTTTTTGCTGCTTCCTTTTTAGCTTCAGCTTCCTGCACAGCAATTTTTCGGTTTTGTTCGGCACGTTTTAATTCTGCTTCTCCTTCAAGGCCTTGCTGCCAAACCCTGTATTTGGGATAGGTAAACATCCATATTGCCACTAAAAGGATAACAATGCCCACAAGTTTTAGTATTGTACTTAAAGGTGCCGAAGATGAATTTGTATAACTCATATTTATTTTTTTTAAGTTGAATAATAACAAAGATTACAAACTTTTACACACATTCCAAATCATGATTTTTGCAATCAATATTTTAAATTGGCAACAGGCTTAAACTCAATAAAAAAACCGGGAATTATATTCCCGGAATTTTATATTTACGAAACGAAGATGAAAGAGATTATAACTTTTGAACTTTTGTTCTGTATTCCAGGTCGTCATTTTGAATGGTAATATAATACAAACCAGAAGGTATTGACGGAATATTACGCATTTGTACGGCATTGCTTCCTTTGGTAACATTAATTTTTGCTTTATAAACTATTTGGCCGTTCATGTTGGCAATTTTTAAATCGGCAACATTGGCTTTATCTGCACTAAAAGTAGCCGTAAAATTATTGGTGAAAGGGTTGGGATATACTTCAAAATTACCGGCTTTGCTTCCCATTGATAAGCGAATGGTATTGCTTAAAGTTTTTTTACCGTCCAAATCAATTTGTGCAAGACGGTAATAAACATAACCCTGACCGTTTATCCTGTCTGCGTATTTGTATTGCTTTGCAACAGTACTGTTGTTTCCGGTTTCAATAGTAGCAATTTTTACAAAATCGGTACCGTTAAAGCTCCTCATTAGTTCAAACCTGTCACTGTTTACTTCCTGGCTGGTTGACCAATCAAGCGAACTTAAACCATTGTTGTATTTGCCGTTAAAAGAAGTAAGCGTTACAGGAAGAGGGCCACATGTGGGTACAACAAGTGTAAATTCGTTATAAAAACCACAATCGGGGTTTACTAAACCGGCTTCACTTGTAGCAACTACCAGCCTGTATTTATAACCGTTCATGCTGGCAGCCAATTGGCTTATTTGCTTGGTTAATATATAAGTTGCACCAATAAATGTTGCTTGTGCAGGGTTACCATCATTGATAAAAGAAGTACCACCATTGGTGCTTTTTTGCCATTGGTACCATTTGTTAGAAGCTGTGGCATCGGTAACTGTAAAACCAACGCTTATGGTAGAGCCTTCGCAAAAGTTTGCCGGTAAAGGTTCGGCAACTGCAATATTGGAACCGCAAAGGTTAAAGGAAATATCATCGATACCTAAGTCATTTCCGCTGGCCACTGCTGTGGCATTAATTACTTCGAGGTCAACAGTATCGCTTGTAGCTACAAAGCTTCCACCTACTTTAACCCAGGTTGTATTTGCATGATAAGCAATAGGGCCACTATTAGCAATAACAACACCGTTTACCCTGAAAGAAATATTTGGTTCAGAACCGGGAATTGCAGCAGGGCTACTACCAGGCAATAGGTTAATTACCCAGGCAGAAAATTCATAAGTAGCGCCAACACATACGGGAATTGATTTAATTTTATAGAAAACCGGACTTGTGCTTGAATTTGGTGCACCATTAACCGCCATAAAATATCCGCCATCGCCAGTGTGATCCTGGCCACGCCAGTCACCTTTAATACAGTTTCCACCAGTAGCATCGCCAATAGTTTTTAAAATACTATATCTGCCTTCGGGACCAAGGCCACCACTTGCACTGGTATAAGTATAATCAGAGCATGGTTTCATAGCTCCTGGATTTGAGGAACAACCGTTAAGGGCTTTACCCACATTTCCAATAGGGTTATATGAATTTGATCCGGAACGTGTACAAGCAGCGGCATTGTTGTTTACGGTAATAGCCGGTGTACTGAAAGTGCCTTTTGCCCCCAACATGTTAGGGCCTTTTACGCCGTTACATTGAGCTTTTACGCTGTACCCTGTTAATAAACAGGTTGCAATGGCAAATGTGGTAAAGTAAAACTTTTTCATCTTCGTGTGATTTAGAGTTATAAAAATAATAAGCGTTGGTTTCTACAGAGGATAAATCAGACGAGACGGTAAGTCAAAGGAGGCTTGGGGTAAAACACAGTGGTTAGCTGTAAAAAGACTAAGTAGTTTTACTTAGCTGGCACAAATATTTTAAAAAATTATTCGCATTTAAAAGTTTTTATTCATTTATTTTTAAAAGCAAACTAAAATAATATGAAATAAAATTACATATAATTTATGGAAATAATTAAAAATCAAATAATTGCAATTGATAAAAGTATGAATAAATTTTTTCTAAAAGAATTTAAAAAATTGAGGAAAATTACTGAAAATGAGACATTTTTTTCAGTAATTACCTAATGACGCCTGCATAAAACACTCTAAATTTGCAGGAAATTTACGGTGAAGTTTTGGGTAAATTAACGTTTTTTACTACCTTTTTGTGGCTTTCTTTGCGGCTTTTGGGGAAGTTTTTTTAGTGGCAGCTTTTTTCTTAACAGCCGTCTTTTTTTGAAATGTGCCTGGCTCAACTGCTTCAATCATTTTTTTTACATCTTCAATACTTATTGAGGCTAATTCTTCAGGTGCATATTTATTGCCTTCTTTATTCACCCCAATTTTGAGCATTTTTTTTCCAAAACGGATGAACGGGCCCCAGCGGCCATTTTCTATGGCTATTTTTTCCTGTGGCCATTGCTGAATAAAACGATTGGCTTCCTTGGTAATTTTTTTCTCTATGAGTTCATTGCACTCTTGCTGCGATAAATTATCAAAATTATAGGCCTTAGAAACATTAATAAACATATTGTTCCATTTAATAAATGGCCCAAACCTGCCTTTGCCTTTAGTGATGGGTTTATCGTCATAAAACCCTATAGGCGCATCTTCTATTTGCTTGGCTCCAATAATTTCAATTGCCCTTTGCAAATCCATATCCGTAGGTTCTTCTCCTTTGGGTATAGAAATAAATTGCTCGCCCCATTTTACATAAGGCCCAAAACGGCCAATATTTACCGATACTTCCATGCCTTCGTGCTCACCAAGGTTTAAGGGAAGTTTAAATAAATCCATAGCTTCTTCCAAAGAAATGGTTTCTATACTTTGGCCATATTTCAACCTGGCAAACCTTGGTTTTTCGTCATCGGTTGTAGCGCCTATTTGTACCATTGGTCCGTACTTTCCCATCCTGGCAATTACCGGTTTGTCTTCGCTTTCGCCAAGCACACGTTCGCCTACTGCACGGCTTGCTGTTTCCAATGTATGTGCAACGCCATTGTGGAATGGCCCATAAAAATCGCTTACCATTTTACTCCACTTCATTTTTCCTTCGGCAATTTCATCAAAGTCTTTTTCAATTTCGGCCGTAAAACTATAATCCATTACATTGGTAAAATGCTGGTTTAAAAAATCGGTTACTACAAGGCCAAGATCGGTAGGGAAGAGTTTTGATTTTTCTGCTCCGGTATTTTCCAGGTCGGTGGTTATTTTAATATTACTTTCTTTTAATACCAGCACCACAAAGTTGCGCTTTACTGCATCTTTATCTTTTTTAACTACATAGTTTCTTTTTATAATGGTACTAATGGTAGGGGCGTAAGTACTCGGCCTGCCAATGCCCAACTCTTCCAGCTTTTTTACCAGCGAGGCTTCGGTATATCTTGCAGCAGGGCGGCTAAATTTTTCGGTTGCGGTAAGTTGAACAAATTGCAGTTGTTGTCCCACAACTAAATTGGGCAGGCGGCTTACGGCTTCTTCATCATTATCTTCATCGTCGGTACTTTCGAGATACAATTTCAAAAAGCCATCAAATCTTAATACTTCTCCATTTGCCGTTAATTCGGCATTATTGGTACTGATATTTATTTTAGCAGTAGTTTTTTCAAATTCGGCATCACTCATTTGAGAGGCTACGGTACGTTTCCATATCAACTCATAAAGCCGGTTAAGTTCCGGCTCGCCAACCTGTTGGTTTTCTATATAGGTAGGCCGAATGGCTTCGTGAGCTTCTTGTGCACCCGCCGATTTGGTTTTGTAAAACCGCTCCTGTAAATAATTGTCGCCAAATTTTTTGCTAATTTCTTTTTTTATAGATTGTCTTGCTGTATCACTTAAATTTACGCTATCGGTACGCATGTAAGTAATTTTACCGCTTTCGTACAACTTTTGGGCAAGCATCATTGTTTTACTTACACCATATCCCAGTTTGCGGCTGGCTTCCTGCTGAAGGGTACTGGTGGTAAATGGCGCTGCCGGGCTGCGTTTAGAAGGCCTCACCTGTATACCCGTAACTTTATACGCAGCTCCAATGCATGAACGGAGAAATTTCTCTGCATTATCTTTTTGGTTAAAGCGTTCTCCTTCGGCTTTAAAATTGATGAGCTTGTCGTTTAAGTAGCTTGCAGCAAGTGTAGCTTCTACTTTAAAACTGCTTATAGTATTAAAAGCATTTATTTCTCTTTCTCTTTCCACAATTAATTTAACGGCCACACTTTGCACCCTTCCGGCGCTTAGGCCACCCTGGCTGCCAATTTTACGCCAAAGTACAGGGCTTAATTCAAAACCTACTATTCTGTCTAAAACCCGGCGTGCCTGCTGGGCATTTACCAGGTTCATATCTATATAACGTGGATTGGAAATGGCATTTTGAATAGCTGGCTTTGTAATCTCATGAAATACAATACGTTTAGTTGTTTTTGGGTCTAGATTTAATACCTCGGCCAAGTGCCAGCTAATGCTTTCTCCTTCACGGTCCTCATCCGATGCAAGCCACACTTCATCGGCTTTTTTGGAAAGAGATTTAAGTTCCTGAACTACTTTTAGCTTTTCGGCGGGCACAATATAAGTTGGGGTAAAATTATTGGCAATATCAATTCCCATATCGCTTTTCTCCAGGTCTCTTATATGCCCAAAGCAACTTTTTACCTCAAAATCTTTTCCGAGGATGCCGGCAATGGTTTTTGCCTTGGCTGGACTTTCTACAATCACTAAATTTTTGGCCATTGTATGTTAATCTGAAACTTATAATTATTTTTTAATCAATATTATATATACTATTGCCTAACTTTTTATTTTAAATAATATACCGAAAAAAATATTTTACAAGAAGATGATTTTCAATGCAAAATATTTCTATCTGTTTCCTTAAAATAAGGTTAAGTATAATGCAATATTAAAGTAAAATTGAAAAAAAGCATAGAAATAATATATATTATAATTTAATAAAATATAATAACTTGTAAAATTTAACCTCCGTTTTATTTATAATTTTATAAATATGATTATTTAACTTACATTAAAAAACTGCATCATATAAAATAAACTATTTTAAAAAACAGCTGCGTTTTTAAACAGGTGAAATTTTGTTTTTTGTACAAATGGATGTCAATCTTTATAACGAATAAAGATTACAATGGGTGCAGCATTTTCAATATTGTACTTTAGATAAAAACAAACCAGGCTAATAATAATAAATAGAAAAACTGAAATGCTTAGCAACAAAAAATGGGAAAAGGAGATTGCTCTATTGGAAGCTATCATTTCAAAAATGCCCATGGAAAAATGTATTAAATGGGGAGCTGAAGTTTTTACTTACAATGGGAGGAACGTAGTAAGCTATGGTGGTTTTAAAAATTATTTTGCTCTTTGGTTTTTTAATGCTGTTTTTTTAAAAGACAAATACAAGGTTTTGATAAATGCACAGGAAGGCAAAACAAAATCATTAAGGCAATGGCGTTTTTTTTCAAAAGCAGAGATTGATGAAAAAAAAATTAAAGAATATATTATGGAAGCCATTGAAATTGAGCAAAAGGGCTTAAAGGTACCGGCTGAAAAATTTAAAGCCTTACCGGTACCTCAATTACTGCAGGACGCATTACAAAAAAATAAAAAACTAAAAGCAAATTTTGAAAAACTTACCCCGGGAAAACAAAAAGAATATATAGTTTTCATAAACGAAGCAAAGCAGGAACAAACCAGGCTAAGCCGTTTAGAAAAAATTAAACCACTTATATTGCTCAGTGCCGGGCTTAATGACAAATACAAATAAATAAAATTAAAACAGCATGAAAAATATTAAAATCGAATTTAAATGGGCAATTATTTTTACTATTATGACCTTGCTTTGGATGGTGCTTGAAAAGCTTTGCGGCTTGCATGGCAAGTATATTGATTACCATCTTTACCTCACCAACCTTTTTGCAATTCCGGCTATATGGGTAATGGTTTTGGCGCTTAAAAACAAAAAGAATAATTATTACAGCGGTAATATGAATTACAAGCAGGGATTGGTTTCGGGCATTATCATTTCTGCATTTATAGCCTTGCTCAGTCCGTTAACCCAATGGATAACTTCTTACGTAATTACACCAGAATATTTTCCCAATGTAATCAGGCGCTCGGTTGAACTGGGCTATTATAAGACCACCGCAGAAGCAGAAGCCGTTTTCAATTATAAAAGCTATGCTATTAATTCCAGCATTTTTGCAATGGTTTTTGGCGTGGCCACTACCGCAATTGCTATGATATTTTTAAAAACAAAATACAAATAAGATGGCCAGGGATTGGACTTCTTTTACCATCACCATCGGCATTAAATCCACAGTAGGGGAAATGTATAATGCCTGGGCAAAAGCAGGTGAAATAGAAAAATGGTTTTTGGAAACCTGTACTTATATAGAAAATAATAACACTATAACAGGTTCCGATATTTGTGTACAATCAGGTAGTACTTATGAATGGACATGGTATTTGTATAATATTATGGAGAAAGGGAAAATACTGCAGGCAAACGGGAAAGATTTTTTTCAATTTAGTTTTGCCGGAGATTGTAAAGTAGATGTACAACTCAAAGAAACAGGGGAGCATGTTTTGGTAACTTTAACACAGCACAATATACCTACAGATGAAGAGTCGAAGTTTAATATACGCATTGGGTGCCTGGAAGGATGGACTTTTTACCTGGCCAATTTAAAATGTTTTTACGAAACCGGTTATGATTTACGCAACAAAATACCCGAACTTAAAGGAGTGAATAATTAATTCCTGCGTTTTCATTTTTTTATAAATTTCCCAAGTTTTTTTTCAGATAAAGAGTAAATTCGTTCCCAATAAAATAACACAATGATAAAGAAAGCATTGATGGGTGAATTTTTATACGAAGCAGAAAATGCCCGTAAATTATCGAGTATGGTTCCTGACGCTGCTTTAAACTATCGTCCGTAACCGTAGTTATGGTTGGTGGCAGAACTGGCATCGCATATTGCCGAAATTTTTACCTGGTACCAGGGAACATTTAATGTAGATGAATTTAATTTGGCAAAATATATATATGATAAAGGCGATATTTCCCAATCATCCAACATTTTTCAAAAATTTGAAATCAATTTTGCCGAAGCAAAAAAAGCCATAGAAGATTCTGATGAAGCTAATTATTTCAACAACTGGACGCTAAAAGCAGGAGAGGCCGTTTTTATTGGCCCTTTACCCAAAATACAGGCAATAAGAGGGTTCCTTTACAATCACATATATCATCACAGGGGAGAGCTAATTGCTCACCTTAAGGCAATGGGGAACAAAGTACCATCGTTATACGGTCCCAATTTTGAAGAATCAAAATGCTTATAATAATGCATGGGTTTTAAAAAATAATTGATGCAATGAAATGAACCGTTTACCAAACTAAAGCGCTGGCGCCTAAAATTGCCGCATCAGCTTCCCTGAGTTCGCTAAAAATAAGTTTTACTTTATTTTGAAAAATAGGTAGCAAATTGGCTTCCATAGCTTTTCTTGTAGGTTTCATCAACAAATCGCCGGCCTTAGTGAGGCCGCCAAATAATACAATTTTTTCCGGTGATGAAAACATAACAAAATTGGCCAGTGATTCACCCAGTATTTCGCCGGTGAACTCAAAAATTTCGTTGGCAATATTATCGCCCCTTATGGCACATTCGTAAACTGTTTTGCTGGTAAGGTCGTTAATACTAAAGTCCCTGAGGAGGCTGCCTTCTTCTGGATATTTTTGCAGCATTTCCAAAGCAGTATCTCTTACTCCGGTTGCAGAGGCATAGGTTTCCAGGCTTCCCCTCATACCTGTGCTTTTATGCAACCTTCCGCCTGGGCGGATTATGGTATGGCCAAGTTCGCCGGCAAAGCCATCGTGGCCAACAACAATTTTTCCATCAATAACGATACCACTGCCTACACCCGTTCCTAAAGTAATGGTAATAAAATGCTGGCAATCTTTGGCGCAGCCAAAAAGCATTTCGCCCATTGCAGCGGCATTGGCATCATTGGTAAGTTTTGTTGGCAGGCTTATTTTTTCCTGCATCAGGCGTGCAATATGTATAATGCCTTTCCACTTTAAATTTGGTGCATATTCAATTGTTCCGGTATAAATATTACCATTAGGCGCACCCATACCAATTCCCAAAAATGCATCCACACCACCTGCACGGTTTATCATGGGCATGAGCAATTGATGCAAGGCATCTATAAAATCTTCTACCTGTTCGTAAGCGTTTGTAAGGAGCCTGTCCTGTTCAATAATTTCTCCGTTTCTGTTCACCACGCCAAACTTAGTGTTGGTTCCACCAATATCTATACCTACTGCAAAATTTTTATCCAAGATGTTGCGTTTTTTATCAATGAGACGATTTATTATTTTCCTGGCTTATTTTATCCAGGTCAATACCTTGTTTTTTTAATTCCGTTTTTGCTTTAATTGCATAGTAAGCAAGATAAACAAAACAGGCAATACCTACTACATACGACATGCTGATGCCTAAATTATGTTCTTCGGATAACCAACCCTGCAATAAACTAATAAAGCCACCTCCGCAAATCATAAAAATTAAAAAATTAGAGCCTTCGCTGGTTTGCTTGCCCAGCCCGGATATAGAAAGTGTAAAAATACAAGGCCAAAGGGTAGAGCAAAACAAACCCACGCTACAAAATGCATACACACTTATATTATAGTCTGGTGAAATTATGCCTACCAGTAAAGCTGCAATTCCAAATAAACTAAAAATGAGTAACTGCCTTGCCGGGTTGCCCTTACTTACCATATTAGCTGCAATAAGTGCCAATATCACAAATGCATAAACATAAAATGGGGTAAGGTCGTGTTTGGCAATGGCATTTACCAGTAAAAAAACACCAAAAGCAATATACGGCATTAAAAACTGCATTATTTTTTTCAAACTCGGTTTTAAACCAAAAGCATCTACTGAGGCTGTCCAGCGGCCAATCATAAGGCTTGCCCAAAACAACGAAATATAGGGCGCAGTGCCACTGGTAGGGGTTCCTAATTTCTGTTTCATAAATTCAGCAAGGTTTGCTGCCGTACTTACTTCTACGCCTACATATACAAAAATGGCAATCATACCCAATACCAGTTGGGGATACTTAAAAGGGGAGCCACGGTCAAAAATTACGGTTTCATTGGGATGCTCGTTCGCATCATCATGTACCGTAGGCAATTTATTGGGCACTTTCGAAAAATAAAATATTGCCGCTACAATCAAAAATGCCGCACCCAAAAAGATATAAGGCGTTTTTACGGTAGATAATGAACCTACAGCAACTGCTGTAACCGTACCAAAAATGGCCAGGTTTACAATTAACGGACCAATGGTAGTTCCCAAATTATTAATACCGCCGGCCATACTTAATCTTTGAGAGCCTGTACTTAAACTGCCCATATTAATAGCTAGTGGGTTTGCTGCTGTTTGTTGCAACGAAAAGCCAAGCCCAATAATAAACAAACCGGTTATAAATAAACCAAAAGACTCATTTGCTGCTGCTGGTATAAAAAGCAAGGTTCCCAAAGCGGAAACAATTAAACCAACACTAATCCCATTCTTATACCCAATGCGGTTCAAAAGATCTTTCCCAATAATTTTGCTAATAATAAAATAGATAATAGAACCCACAGAATAGGCCACATAAAATGCAAACGATACCATTTGAGCCTGCACCTGGGTTAAGTTCAGTTTTTCTTTAAACACTGGTATAAGTACGTCATTACTGGCTGCTACAAATCCCCAGAAAAAAAACACGCTGATTAAAACACCAAATTGTCCCCAATTGGTTTTAATATTGGTATCAATTGTTTGGCTCATACTAAAAGTATTTAGGTGAATAGAAGGCTGAAAATATAAAATTAATGACAAACAAAAAAAATTAACCGTTATCATGCTTTATAAAAGAAATGATCCCTAATTTGTAGGAGAATAATAAAATCAATGGAAATATTACATATAAGTGCGGAATGTTACCCCATGGCCAAGGTAGGCGGACTGGCAGATGTGGTAGGCTCTTTACCTAAATACCAGCAGGAGCTTGGGCATATTGCCAAAGTAGTTGTACCCATGTACCGTACTAAATTTTTGTACGATAATGAATGGGAAGTGGTACATAAGGGCGTTATTAAAATGGGATCATACAGCAATGAGTTTACCATTATAAAAGAAAAGCTTAATAAAACAGGTTTTGATCTTTATTGTGTGGATGTTAACGGCTTGCTCGACAGGGAGAAAGTATATGGTTATGATGATGATGCCGAAAGGTTCACCGCATTTCAAATTGCTGTATTGGAGTGGCTGGATAAATGGAACCATAAGCCCGATGTAGTGCATGTGCATGATTATCATGCAGGACTTATTCCCTTTATGATGAAGCATTGTTTCCAGTTTTCCGCTTTATCTTCCATTCCAACGGTTCTCACCATACATAACGCCCAATACCAGGGCTGGATGAGTTGGGAAAAAGGCAATTACATACCAGCCTGGGATACCTGGAAATGGGGATTGCTCGACTGGGGCAATACCATCAACCCATTGGCCTGCGCCTTAAAAACGGCCGATAAAGTAAATACTGTAAGCCCGGGCTATATGGAAGAACTCATGCAAAATGCTAATGGCCTGGAACCATTGTTTCACCAGGAATGGGCAAAGTGCAGCGGCATAATTAATGGTATAGATTATGTAGTTTGGAACCCCGAAACCGACTCTTATATTCTCGACAATTTTTCAATAAAAGATTTTAAAGCAGGTAAGCAACTCAATAAGAAAAAATTGTGCGATGATTTTGATATGGATATCAACCTTCCCTTATTCATTTTTATAGGCAGGCTTGTAGGGGAAAAATCTGCAGATTTGCTGGCACCTGCAATAAGCAGTGCCTTTGAAGAAAACGGTACCGTTTTTAATATACTCATTTTAGGTAGTGGCGAACCTTCGGTAGAACATGCATTGTACAGCCTCAACAATAAATGGGTAGGGTATTACAATACCCAAATTTCTTACAACGAAAAATTGAGCCACCAGATGTATGCCGGCGCTGATTTTTTATTGATGCCAAGCAGGGTAGAACCCTGTGGTCTCAACCAACTTTATGCAATGCGGTATGGCACCATGCCATTGGTAAGAAAAACGGGTGGGTTAAAAGATACCGTTCCAGATTTTGGTAATGAAGGCGGATATGGTATTACCTTTATACAGGCATCGGTAAAGGATATTACCCAAGCTATGCAAAGGGCATTAAAACTTTACAACAATCAAAAGCAACTCAATACTCTTAGGGAAACCATGATGAAGGTGAACAATAGCTGGGAACAAAGTGCAAAAAAATATATTGATCTCTATACATCCATACAATAAAATAAATTTATGATAGGCAATAAAGTTGTAGCAGTAATTTTAGGAGGCGGCGCCGGTACAAGGTTGTATCCACTTACAGTTACCCGAAGCAAACCGGCTGTACCAATTGCCGGAAAATACCGGCTGGTTGATATACCCATTAGCAATTGCATCAACAGCAATATCAACCGCATGTTTGTTCTTACGCAATATAATTCGGCGTCATTAAATAAACATATTAAGAACACCTACCAGTTTAGTGGTTTCAGCAGCGGGTTTGTAGATATACTGGCTGCGGAGCAAACACCCGAAAGCAGGGAATGGTTTCAGGGTACTGCAGATGCCGTACGCCAAAGTTTAAAACACATTCGCAATACCGATTTTGATTATGTACTTATTCTAAGCGGCGACCAGCTTTATCAAATGGATTTTGCCGATATTATTGACAACCATATCCACCAAAAAGCCGACCTCACCATTGCAACTATCCCTGTTGGCGAAAGGGAAGCGCCTGAATTTGGCATTTTAAAAACAAACGAAACAAAAGTTATTACTTCTTTTATTGAAAAACCGGCAAAAGAAATCTTGCCACAATGGGAAAGCGATACCGGCCCCGAAATGCAAACCCAGGGCAGAAACTACCTGGCCTCAATGGGTATTTACGTATTTAACCGCAGCCTGTTGTTTGACGAGTTACAAAATGAATATAAAGAAGCAAAAGATTTTGGTAAAGAAATTATTCCACAATCAATTCATAAGCATAAAGTAATTAGTTACCAATACGATGGCTATTGGACAGATATTGGGAATATTTATTCCTTCTTTGAAGCCAACCTTGCACTCACCCAGGATATTCCTCCATTTAATTTATTTGACAATAATAAAATGGTGTACAGCCGTGCCAGGATGTTGCCCCCGGCAAAAATTAGCGGCTCCAATTTAAACAATACCTTGCTGGCAGAAGGCTCTATCATAAAAGCAGAAAAAATTTCAAACTCTGTAATTGGCATCCGCAGCCGTATTGGCACTGGCACCATTATTGAAGGCTGCTATTTAATGGGTAGCGATTTTTATGAAACCCTGGAAGAAATTGCCCATAATTTTAAAAACAAAATACCACCCGTAGGTATTGGTGATAACTGCCATTTGAAAAATGTAATTGTAGATAAAGGATGCCGCATTGGCAATAATGTAATAATAAAAGGTGGCAACCATTTGGCCGATAATGATCATGCAATTTATGCAGTAAAAGACGGCATTGTGGTAATAAAAAAACATGCCGTAGTGCCCGATGGCTTTGTGCTTGAATAGTGCACAGATATAAAACAGGATAGCTTATCTATATACCGGAGAAAAGAATAAAGTTTTTTTACAGCAGCCATTTTTTTTAGTGTATTTAATACCTTAGCATAAAAATTACCATGAGTTTGCGTAATATTTTAAAAGGAACAGGCGTAGCAGTTGTTACGCCATTTGCAAAAAACGGTGCAGTAGATTATGATGCCCTGGGTAAGTTGCTGGATTATATTATTGGAAATAATGTTGAATATATTGTAACTCTTGGCACAACAGGAGAAACCCCGGTATTAACCACAAAAGAAAAAATAGATATTATACAGGCCACTTATGCGCATGTTAACAGCCGTGTACCTGTGATAGTAGGCATTGGGGGAAATAATACACATGAAGTAGTGGAGCAACTGGCCATACTACCTTTAAAAGATGCAACGGCAATACTTAGTGCAAGCCCATTTTACAATAAACCATCCCAGGAAGGTATTTTTCAGCACTATCGTGCCATTGCAGAAAAAAGCCCCAAGCCGGTTATCTTATATAATGTTCCTTCCCGCACCGGCAGAAATATGGAAGCAGCTACAACATTAAGGCTTGCTACCGAAGTACACAATATTGCCGGTATTAAAGAAGCCAGCGGAGATATGGTACAATGTATGGCCATATTAAAAGATGCACCTCCTCAATTTCTGGTAGTAAGCGGTGATGATGCCCTGGCTTTACCCCAATTAGCCTGTGGTATGGATGGCGTAATAAGTGTAGCTGCAAATAGTTTTCCAAAGCAATTTAGCGATATGGTAAGGTTATGCCTATCCGGAAATTTTGCTTCGGCAAAAAAAATAAATGATACACTTATTGATGCCTTTCATTTAATGTTTGCAGAAAATAACCCGGCCGGGGTAAAAGCATTTTTGGCTGAAATGGGCATTATGCAAAATACGCTGCGACTGCCCAATGTACCATTAAACGGCACACTTCACCAGCAGGTAAAAAAATACCTACAAAAAAACCCGGTATAATGCTCTCAATAAAAAATATTTATTCTCTTTTCATTATTTTTTTCTTTTACCAGGCAAATGCACAGCATAATTTAAAACTGGTAGTACAAAACCTTTCTGCTACGCACCTAAACGACACAGTTTATGTTGCAGGGAACTTTAATGGTTGGAATCCGGGTAAAACAGCTATGGCTTTTCAACAGGATAAAAATGTTTGGGAAATAATATTATCATTACCCACTGACCAATACGAATTTAAATTTACCCTTGGCTCCTGGGATAATGTGCAGGTAACTAAAAGCGGAAAAGATGCTGCAAACAACAGCATGAAATTATTAAATGATACCAGCATTTTTTTTACTATAGTTGCATGGAAAAACGAATTTGAAGTATTGCCCAAAAAACATACAGCAAGCAATCATGTAACCATTATGGATACTGCATTTAATATACCGCAATTAAACAGCAAAAGAAAAATATGGGTTTACCTGCCCCGTGATTATGAAAACAATAATAAGCGTTACCCGGTTTTATATATGCACGACGGCCAAAATTTATTTGATGAATACACGGGAAATTTTGGTGAGTGGGGCGTAGATGAAGCCCTCGATTCATTAATTAAAACAGGAGCCCCGGCATGTATTGTTGTGGGCATTAACAATGGCCCAAACCGCATTAATGAATACAACCCTTACAACACGGATAGGTTTGGAAAAGGGGAAGGCGATAATTATTTGCAATTTATTGTAAACAACCTAAAGCCTTATATTGACAAACATTACAAAACCCTTTCCCAAAAAGAAAATACTATTATTGCCGGCAGTTCAATGGGCGGATTGATTTCCTATTATGCCGTTGCAAAATATCCATCTGTTTTTGGGAAGGCAGGTGTTTTTTCTCCATCGTTTTGGATAGCGCCGCAAATGGACAGTTTAACCCAGGCAGTTGCCCCTTCACTTTCGGGCAAATATTTTTTTTATATGGGTGGAAAAGAATCGGAAGAAGCTATTCCCGACATGTTTAATATTGTTACTGAGCTTGGCAAAAGTTCAAAATCATTAATACTCACCGTAACCGACCCTGAGGGACAACATAATGAACCAACCTGGAGAAAATGGTTCCCTTACTTTTATAAATGGATTATTGCCGACTGGACCAACCAGGTGATTTCTCTAAATTAAATTTTGAAGCACACGCCTTCACGGGCAATTTCAGTATTTTCAAATACTTCTTTGGCTTCTTCTAAAAAACCGGTTAAAGTTTCATACTTGGAGGAGAAATGGCCAATCAATAATTTTTTTGCATTGGCGAGTTTAGCAATTGTAGCAGCCTGCTCTGCAGTGGAGTGGTACCGTGCTTCGGCCCTTTGCTCCAAATCTTTTAAATAAGTTGCTTCATGGTAAAGCAGGTCCACCGATTTTACTTTTTCGGCAATTGCAGGGTTAAATTTTGTATCAGCACAAAAAGCGTATGACTTAGCAGCAGTTGCCGCAATGGTAAGTTGGTCATTTAAAATAATATCGCCTTTTTTTGTTTTATAATCATGGCCTTTTTGCAATTGCTCGTAATAAGCTGCAGGAACCTCAAAAGATTTTACCCTTTCCGGATCAATTTTTCTGGGGTTTTTAATTTCTTTAAACAAAAAGCCCCAGCAGGCAATGCGGTGGTTTACAGCAAAACTTTGCACCGTAATTTTTCCGTCGTTACAAATAATGCCCTCTTCTAAAATAGGGTGAAAATAAAGCGGGTAGGGCAATTGCGTATCAGCAGCATCCAGTTGCAAATGAATGATTTTTTGCAAAGCAGGTGCTGCATACAAATGTATCGCTGAAGTACGGCCAAGCAAACCCATACTGGTAAGCAGTCCAATTAATCCAAAATAATGGTCGCCATGCAGGTGCGAAATAAAAATATGGGCAAGTTTTGAAGTGCGGATTTTGTATTTCACCATCTGTTGCTGAGTACCTTCCCCACAATCCACAAGGTATGCTTCCGATTGGGTTTGCAAAACCTGTGCAGTAGGGTTCCGCCCGTTTGCAGGCAGGGCAGAATTATTTCCAAGTATGGTTAAAGCAAGCAAGGGTAAAATATTTTTTTATTAAAGCATTTACGTTTACTTATGCCGGGCTATTGCTTAAGACCGTTAATAATCAAAAATTGCTGCATTATTCCTCCTCATCAAATCCCCCAAGCAATTCTCTTTCAATTTCTTCCATTTGTACAATATCCCAGGCTTCGCTTTCGGTTGGCGTTACATTTATCACTTCCATAAGCTCCAGCCGCTCAAATACCGCTTCTACAAGTTCTGTCAATGCACAAATCACAAAAGAAAAATTCTTTTCATAAAATTCATGCTGAATAGTAGCAATGCTGTAAGCCGCATCATCGCTGATATTTTTCACCTGTGACATGTTTAAAACAAGGTGCGGAATTGTTTTTTTTATGAAAGAAGACAATAAATTACCCATTTCCGCTGTCATATTAGCAGAAATATCGGGCTCATTTAGGCCAATTACGGTAAATTTTTCTTTGGTATCTATTTTGACATTCATTACTTAAGATATGCGTGAACGGCCTAAGATAAGTTAAATATTGAATGTGTGCTAATAGTTTGTGTATGCCAGTTAACTTTTTTAGTAAAAAGCAGGCATCCCAATTTTTTCAACATATCAACATTTACATATTATTTAAAGGGCAACGCTATAAATATTTATTATTATTGTATCGTTAAATAAATCAAATGGATAATAACTTTTCAGCCCAGGTAAAAGAAATCATTTCTTACAGCAGGGAAGAAGCTTTGCGGTTGGGTAATGATTTTATAGGAACAGAGCATATCGTTCTTGGTTTAATAAGGGATAATGATAATACCGCTATAAAATTATTAAAGGCATTGCATGTAGATATAGCCGAACTACGCAAAGAAATTGAAATGGCTGTAAAAGATAAATCAGGAAAAAATATTGCCAATATCAATTCACTGCCATTAACCAAGCAGGCCGAAAAGGTTTTGCGTATCAGTTACCTCGAGGCTAAATCCCTCAAGAGCCAGTATGCCGAAAGCGAGCACCTGGTGCTTTCCATTTTAAAAAATAAAGAAAATGTTGCCACCCAACTGCTCAACCAGTTTGAAGTGGATTATGATACATTTAAAAGTGAATTAAATTTTCAGGCAGGCAGCGAACCACAGGCAGAGTACAATGAAGAAGATGAGTTTAGTGAAGAAAGGAGATATGGTCAGCAACGCTCCCAAAAATCATCGGCCAACCAACCCAAAACAAAAACGCCTGTACTGGATAATTTTGGCAGAGATATTACCCGGCTTGCCGAGCAGCAGGCCCTCGACCCAATTGTAGGAAGGGAAAATGAAATAGAAAGGGTTTCTCAAATACTCAGCCGCCGCAAAAAAAACAACCCTATTTTAATTGGTGAACCTGGCGTGGGCAAAACCGCCATTGTTGAAGGTTTAGCCTTACGCATTGTGCAAAGAAAAGTTTCCCGTGTATTGTTTGATAAAAGAGTGGTAAGCCTGGACCTGGCAGCTTTAGTTGCAGGTACAAAATACCGTGGCCAGTTTGAAGAAAGAATGAAGGCCATTATGAATGAACTGGAAAAAAACCGGGACGTAATTTTGTTTATAGATGAAATACACACCATTGTAGGAGCAGGTGGCGCCAGCGGCTCATTAGATGCTTCTAATATTTTTAAACCGGCGCTTGCCCGTGGCGAACTGCAATGTATTGGCGCAAGCACTTTGGATGAGTACCGGATGCATATTGAAAAAGACGGAGCCCTGGACCGACGTTTTCAAAAAGTGCTGGTAGAGCAACCTTCGGTAGAAGAAACCATACAAATACTTAACAACATTAAAAGCAAATATGAAGATTACCACAATGTGACTTACAGCCAAATGGCCATAGATGCCTGTGTAAAACTCAGCGACAGGTATATGACCGACCGCCTGCTGCCAGACAAAGCCATTGATGTACTGGATGAAGTAGGCGCAAGAAAGCACATAAAAAACATTAAAGTGCCAGAGTCTATCCTGGAATTAGAAAAGAAAATTGAAGACATAAAGCTGGAAAAAAACAAAGTGGTGAAGAGCCAAAAATTTGAAGAAGCGGCTTCACTAAGGGACTCAGAAAAAAAATTACAGGAAGACCTCGAAAAAGCAAAATTAGACTGGGAAGAAGAAAGTAAAAATAAACGCTTTCCCATAGAAGAAGAAGATATTGCCGAAGTGGTGAATATGATGACGGGAATACCCGTTCAGCGTATGGTTCAGGCCGAAACGGAAAAACTGCGCCGCATGAACGAAGAATTAAAAGGCGCAGTAATTGGCCAGGATGATGCCATAAGCAAAGTAGTAAAAGCCATTCAACGCAACCGGGTAGGGTTAAAAGACCCTAAAAAACCTATTGGCTCTTTTATATTTCTTGGGCCAACAGGCGTAGGTAAAACAGAACTTGCACGCTCCCTGGCACGCTATATGTTCGACAGCGAAGATGCACTCATTCGCATTGACATGAGTGAGTACATGGAAAAATTTACCGTAAGCCGCCTCATTGGTGCTCCTCCGGGCTATGTAGGTTATGAAGAAGGCGGACAACTTACCGAAAGGGTAAGGCGCAAACCTTACAGCGTAATTTTGTTGGATGAAATTGAAAAAGCACACCCCGATATTTTTAATATTTTATTACAGGTACTCGACGATGGACAGCTTACCGACGGATTGGGCCGTAAGGTAGATTTTAAAAATACCTTAATCATCATGACCTCAAATATTGGCGCAAGGCAATTGAAAGACTTTGGGGATGGCGTAGGGTTTGCTACGGCAAGCAGGATGGAGCAATCTGACGAAAACAATAAAGCCGTAATTGAAAAAGCTTTGAAACGCACTTTCAGCCCCGAGTTTTTAAACCGCATTGATGATGTAGTAATTTTCAATACACTCACTAAAGAAAATATTTTTGAGATAATTGATATTTTAATGAAAGGTGTAATGCACAGGCTCAATAACCTGGGCTTTAGCCTGGAATTAACCGAAGATGCCAAAAATTTTATTGCCGATAAAGGATACGACAGCCAGTTTGGTGCAAGGCCGCTGCACCGGGCTATTCAAAAATATCTTGAAGATGCACTGGCAGAAGAAATATTGAATATGCAGATTAAAGCCGGCGATATAGTAATTGCCGACCTGGATAAAGAAGCGCAAAAACTAAAGTTTAAACACAACGAAGAGCCAAAGAAAAAAGAAAAAAAATCGGAAGCATAAATTAATTCTTCAAAATTTTTTAAAGCCTGTTCATTGTGAACAGGCTTTTTGTTATAAAAAGGTAAATAATGCGATGATTTTTCACGCTATCCGAAGATTTAATCTCAGCGCCTTTTCGGATAGATAATAAAAAGTAGTTTTAACTGCTAAAAAAATATTTTTTAAACTATGGTTTCTTTCTATTATTTTTTAATTGCTATTCTATAAGAGTGGTTCTTAGAGTCAAAAAATGAAGGCGAAGCATTTGTATCATAAAATTTCCCATAAAATTCGGGCTACATTAATAGGCATCAGGTAATACAGTGGTACACTTGCTTGGTTATTCAATTTTAGCATCACTAATATCCAATTAAAATATCCCGGTTATACACTTTATTCCTAAGCAGCTCCATTAATCATATAATAATTTTTTAATTCTTCTATTCTACAATATTGCTATATTTTTTTAAAGTTTAAATTTTGTATATAAAATCTTATATTTATATAAAATAATTTTCTATGAAATTTACTATCACTCTTATAGCCATGGTAATTTCATACAATTGCCATGCACAAAATGTAGGGATTGGCACTACTACACCGGTTGAAAAGCTGGAAGTAAAAAAAGCCTTGCGAAGTACAGTGAAAATAAGTTCAGCAGCTTTTATTGATACCACAGAACTTTTATTCAGTAATAGGAATCTTTCCAACTCAGGCACCGATTTTTCCATCAAGAACATTCGGGAAGAAGGATTATATGTTTCTTCATTATCGGATTTAAGCGGTAATACTTCTGCCAATTCCTTGGTAATACGCCCCAATGGGCAGGTAGGTATTGGAATGGTACCCACCACAAGGTTCCAGGTAAATGGCGCTTCTATATTTGGCGGTACTGTAGGCATAAATGGTGCAACAACAATAGCCGGAAACGCAACAATAAACGGTACAAGCATTATGAATGGCAGCGCACAGCTACAGGGTTTAAATATTTTCGAGTTTGGCGCAGGTGTAGCCGGAAAAGAACTTAATGCAGGTAAGGTTGGCTATAATGCGTTTGGCCAAAATGCCTTAACTTTTGTTGGCGCTGGCACAAATGCAAGTAACCGGGCAGTTTATTTTTATGCAGAAGGCGGTACTACATTTGGTGGTCCGGCAAGTTTTAATGGCAATGTTTTTGTTAATAACAACATCCAGGTAAACCAAAAAGTTACTGCCACACAAACGGGTACTGCTAATCTAGTACCGGTTTGCTATGGCACAATTGACGGTACCGGGGCTGCGCCTGTAATTCTTTCCGGATCAGGAAATTTTACTGTTGCAAGTGGCTTTGCAGGGCATTATTCAATAATTATAGCGGGAAAATTTCTCACCGATAACAATTATTCTGCTGTAGTTACCTGTCGGCGTGCAGGCCTCTCAGGCGGCGCCTATTTTTGGCATTTTCCCGGTGTTCTTCCTTCACAAAATCCGGCTGGTGGTTTAGAGGTTCTAAGCAGTAATGGCAACCAAAAATTTTCTTTTGTAGTTTATATGCCTAATTAGAAAAGCGTATTCCTTTTCTTATATAGTAGCACTTCCTTTTAAAGATAGGAATTATCTTTTCGGTTAATTCTATTTCAAAAAAATAAATATACTATTTTGCCATCCCTGAATTTTACAGCATTTTTGTAATCTGATGGCGAAAAAAATAATTATTACCATTGATGGCTGGAGCAGTTGTGGAAAAAGCACCCTGGCAAAGCAATTGGCCAATGCGCTGGGATATGTTTATATTGACAGCGGTGCAATGTACCGTGCAATTACACTATATTTTTTAAGAAAAAATACCGACTGGAGCGATGAAAAAGAAGTAACCGAAGCGTTAAATGAAATCCATTTGCATTTTGAATACAACCCAAAATCTGAACAGTCGGAAATTTTTTTAAACGAAGAAAATGTGGAGTATTTAATAAGGGACCTGGTAGTGGCGGAAAAAGTGAGCGAAGTGGCCACTATTGCATCGGTAAGGTCGCTGGCCGTAGCTCAACAACAAAGAATGGGCCGCCACAAAGGTATTGTAATGGACGGAAGGGATATTGGTACCACAGTTTTTCCCCATGCCGAATTGAAAATTTTTATGACGGCCGACCTTGACGTAAGGGTAGACAGGCGTTTTTTGGAAATGCAGGCCAAAAACCCCAACGTAACTATTGATGAAGTAAGGAATAACCTGCAAACCCGTGACCATATTGATTCTACCCGAAAAGTGAGCCCATTAAAACAGGCCGATGATGCCGAAGTGATAGATAATACCCATCTTACCCAGGAAGAACAACTGGATATAGCTTTAAAGCTTGTGGCACAAAGGCTATAAGGTTTGCCTTAAATTTTCTTCTATATCTTTTATGGATTTTGCATCCGGAAAAAAGGAAATTATTTTTTCTATAACCTGCTCCACAAGTGCATCGGGGCAACTTGCGCCACTGGTGATGAGTATGCGAAGCGGTTTTTTCTCCGGCAAATAATGAGACGATGTTTTCTCTGCCTTATCATGAAAATTAAAATGCATTATTTCATCCGCAGAAATAATTTTACTTTCATCTTTAATAAAATAGGTAGGCAATTGCTCTTCGCATAATTCTACCAAATGGCTGGTATTACTGCTATTATAGCCGCCAACAACTATGGCCATATCTGCCGTTTGTTGCAACATGCTGTAAACAGCGCCCTGGTTATCGTTGGTGGCATAGCAAAGGGTATCTCTGGTATCGGCAAAATGCAAATCAATATTTTCCGGCGTTAAATGATATTTATTAATCATTACCTGCTTTAAATAATCGGCAATGGATTGTGTATCGCTGGCCAGCATAGTGGTTTGGTTTACCACCCCAATTCTTTGTAAATCCTTTTCCACGTTAAACCCATCCGAATACCTCTTTGCAAACTCAGCGTAAAAACCTGCTGCAGGTTTTTCGCCGGTAATATATTTTCCCAATTGCATCGCTTCTTCCATATTATTAATAATTACCGTTGCCGTATTATTTGCAGCATGGCTAAAAGTAGCACGGGTTTCTTCATGGGTAGGCTTGCCGTGTACAATTACGGTATATTTTTTTTCGGCTATTTGCCTGCTGCGGTTCCATACTTTTTCTACAAATGGGCAGGTGGTATTATATTGCTCAGTAACCACACCTATGCTTTTTAACTCTTCTTCAATTTTTAAAGTAGTTCCAAATGCAGGTATCAGTACAATATCGTGCCGGGTAATTTCTTCAAACGGAATGAGTTTTTTGCCAAAAGTGTCCTGTAAAAAAACAACGCCCCTTTCTTTGAGATCGGCATTTACCCGTGGGTTGTGGATCATTTCACTGAGCAGATAAATTTTTTTTCCAGGGTTTTCATCAATGGTTTTAAAGGCAATTTCAATAGCATTTTCTACGCCGTAGCAAAAGCCAAAATGGCGGGCAAGAAAAATCTGCACAGGCCCAAAATCCAACAAAGTAGGGCTAAAATCTTTCTTCATTTTATCCTGCTGCCGTCTTTTTTCCTTAATTAGTGAAATTAAAGGACTGCGGTATGTAAAGGGAATTGTAAATTGCTTCATTACCTGAAAATTATGCAAATTTACAACTTAATTGTTTTTTTCCCCGTTGCTCCTTAATTTACGGCACATAAGCAGATCATATGAAATTAAAATGGCTTTTATTTATGTTGGCTTGTGCTGTTTTTACACAGTGCAACTCCAATAATTCCCAGCAGGATCAAAATGAAAAATTAATGGATACATCAGTTTTAAATACAACCTTTTGGATACATCAAACCAATGTGTATGAAGTAAACTTGCGCCAATACACAGCCGAGGGCACCCTAAATGCCTTTGTTCAACATTTGCCACGCCTTAAAGCAATGGGTGTGGAAACACTTTGGTTTATGCCCATTACGCCAATTGCACAAAAAAATAAAAAAGGCAATTTGGGCAGCTATTATGCTGCCGCAGATTACACTTCGGTAAGCCCCGAATTTGGAACAATGGACGATTTTAAAAAACTGGTTGCACAAGCGCATGAAATGGGCTTTAAAGTAATAATTGACTGGGTGGCCAACCACACAGGATGGGACCATAAGTGGACATTGGAGCATCCCGATTTTTATGAAAAAGACAGCGCCACAGGAACCTTTAAAATTGCCAGTGGCATGGACGATATTATTGAGCTTGATTACAAAAACCCCCAATTGCGTAAGGCGATGATAGATGCCATGCTCTACTGGATTAAGGAAGCAGATATTGATGGCTTTCGGTGCGACCTTGCCACATGGGTGGAACTGGATTTTTGGCAGGAAGCTAAACCCGAACTTGAAAAAACAAAAAAATTATTTTGGTTGGGAGAATTTGATGCGCTGGAAAACCCGGAGTATCTACAAGTATTTGATGCAGCTTACTGCTGGACCTGGATGCACAAAACCGAAGATTTCTATAAAGGCAAAACCGACCTTGCAACGCTAAAGGAATTACTGAACAGGTATGATTCTGCCTGCGGAAATAATAAGATGACCCTTTGGTTTACTACAAACCATGATGAAAACAGCTGGAACGGCACAGAATATGAAAAATACGGCGATATGGCCCAAGCCTTAGCTGTTTTGAGTTTTACCTGGAACGGCATACCGCTCATTTACAGCGGGCAGGAACTGCCCAATAAAAAACGCCTGAAATTTTTTGAGAAAGATACCATTGAATGGAATAGGAAATTTGAACTCCAGAATTTTTACCATACTCTGCTTGCCTTAAGAAAAAGTAATGTAGCCCTAAGTGCCGGCGACCCTTCGGTAAGAACCTATCTTTTAAAAACCAGATACGAAGATAAAGTGCTTGCTTATTTGCGTAAAAACGGCAAAAAAGAAGTGCTGGTTTTGCTCAACTTCAGTAAAGATGATTTAAGCTTTACCATTGAAAGTGAAAAGCTAAAAGGTAATTTCCAGGATGTGTTTAACAAAGAAAATAGTTTTGAAGCCAATGCAGATAAAAAATTCAATGTAAAACCCTGGCAATATTTAGTGTTTGAAAAATAAAAATTTATTCAGCCTCATTTATTTTAAGCATGAAGGAATCTATTATACAGGGAGCAAAAAAAATTTTATTTATAGACAGGGATGGAACCCTGGTGAATGAAGCGCCGCCGAGTTACCGTATTGACACTTTTGAAAAATTGGTTTTTTACCCAATGGTGTTTCATTACTTATATAAAATTGCCACAAAATTTAATTACGAATTAGTGATGGTTACCAATCAGGATGGATTGGGAAGGGACGAGTTTCCATATGATAAATTTTCTCCGGTTCATGATTTTATCCTTAAAAGTTTTGCCAATGAAGGCATCAGGTTTTCTGAAATATTAATAGATTGTACATACCCAAATGAAAATGCGGCCACACGTAAGCCAGGCACTGGTTTATTGATAAATTATATGAATAACCCGGGTTATGATATTGCTCATTCATTTGTAATAGGAGACAGAATTACCGATATGCAACTTGCCAAAAACCTCAACTGTAAAGGCTTTTGGCTTTGCAGCGATGAAAAACTTGGCGCCGCTGAACTCACCAGAGAGGTAGAACAAATAAAATCAACTTCAATTGCTTTAACCACGCCACATTGGAAAAATATTTACGCATACCTGAACCAGATTAACCAATAAATTTTTATTACACAAAAAAAGCGGTAAATAATACCGCTCTTTATTTTTGATGTATTTGTACTTAATTATTTTTAGCAGCAAATTCTTTGCGTATAATATTTAGTGCGGCGCCGGCTTTAAACCATTCAATTTGCTGGTTGTTATAGCTATGGTTGGCTTGGAGCGTATCCTTAGTGCCATCTGCATGATGCAATACCAGTTCCAAAGCCTTGCCGGGGGCAAAACTGAGCAGCCCGTTTATATCAATGCTGTCATCTTCTTTTATTTTATCATAATCTGCTTTATCGGCAAATGTGAGCGCCAGCATACCTTGTTTTTTTAGGTTGGTTTCGTGAATCCTTGCAAAAGATTTTACCAGCACGGCCCTTACGCCCAAATGCCTTGGTTCCATTGCCGCATGTTCTCTTGAAGATCCTTCTCCATAGTTTTCATCGCCTACCACAATGGTGCCAATACCTGCAGCTTTATACGCTCTTTGGGTGGAGGGAACGGTTCCATATTCGGCAGTGAGTTGGTTTTTTACTGAATCGGCCTTTTCATTAAAGAAATTAATGGCGCCAATGAGCAGGTTATTGCTGATATTATCTAAATGCCCACGAAATTTTAACCATGGCCCAGCCATTGAAATATGATCGGTGGTACATTTTCCTTTGGCTTTAATGAGCAATTTCAATTCATGTAAATCGGTGCCTTCCCATGCTGCAAAAGGGTCGAGCAATTGCAAGCGTTTACTGGTAGGTGATACCATTACTTCTACCTTGCTTCCGTCGGAGGCCGGGGCCTGGTAACCGGCATCTTCTACCGCAAAACCTTTTGCAGGTAGTTCGTCTCCATTTGGCGGATCGAGTTTTACCTGTTCGCCTTTATCGTTGGTTAAGGTATCGGTAAGCGGGTTAAAATCCAGCGATCCAGCAATTGCCATTGCCGTAACAATTTCGGGGCTGCCTACAAAAGCAAAAGTATTGGGGTTGCCATCAGCACGCTTTGCAAAGTTTCTGTTGAAGCTGTGTACAATAGTATTTTTCTCCTGCTTTTCTGCGCCTACACGTGCCCACATGCCAATACAAGGCCCGCAGGCATTGGCAAATACTGTAGCGCCAATTTGATCAAATACATTGAGGAACCCATCTCTTTCAATAGTATAGCGCACTTGTTCGCTGCCGGGTGTGATGGTAAACTCAGATGCAAGCTTTAAGCCTTTTTCTTTTACCTGCTTTGCAAGGCTTACAGAGCGGCTGATATCTTCGTATGAGGAATTGGTGCAACTGCCTATTAAACCTACTTCAATTTTAGTGGGCCATCCGTTTGCTGCTGCTGCTTCTTTCATTTTTGAAATGGGTGTAGCAAGGTCCGGGGAAAACGGCCCATTTAAATAGGGTTCCAGTTCGTTGAGGTTTATTTCTATTACCTGGTCAAAATATTTTTCGGGGTTGGTATATACCTCAGGGTCGCCGGTAAGCTGTTCTTTAATGGCATTGGCCGCTGCTGCAATTTCTTCTCTTCCTGTTGCATTTAAGTAGCGTTCCATGCTTTCGTCGTAGCCAAATGTAGAAGTGGTGGCGCCAATTTCTGCACCCATATTACAAATAGTTCCTTTGCCGGTACAGCTCATGTTTATTGCGCCTTCTCCAAAATATTCCACTACGGCGCCGGTTCCGCCTTTTACAGTAAGTATGCCGGCAACTTTTAAAATCACATCTTTGGGTGCAACCCATCCATTTAATTTTCCGGTAAGTTTTACCCCAATTAATTTGGGCATTTTTAGCTCCCAGGGCAGGCCAGCCATTACATCGCAGGCATCGGCGCCGCCTACGCCAATGGCTATCATTCCCAATCCGCCGGCATTTACTGTGTGGCTGTCGGTACCAATCATCATTCCCCCGGGAAAAGCATAGTTTTCCAAAACAACCTGGTGAATAATACCTGCGCCGGGTTTCCAAAAGCCAATACCATATTTATTAGATACCGAAGCCAAAAAATCATATACTTCACTGCTTTCATTTACGGCACGGTTCAAATCTGTTTTGCTTCCTACTTTTGCTTCAATTAAGTGATCGCAATGTACTGTACTGGGTACTGCCACTTTTGTCCTTCCACTTTGCATAAACTGCAATAAAGCCATTTGTGCAGTAGCATCCTGCATTGCAACACGGTCGGGAGCAAAATCTACATAAGATTTACTTCGCTCATAAACCTGGGTTGCAGCGCCCTCCCAAAGATGGGCATATAAAATTTTTTCGGTAAGTGTTAGTGGTCTTCCCAATAGTTTTCTGGCAGCTTCTACCCTGGTTGGGAAGATAGCATACAGCTTTTTAATCATCTCTACATCAAAAGGCATTATAAAAGTTTAATATTGAAGTAATTGCACAGTTTTTACGGTAAAACTGCTTATGCAAAATTAGTTAAAAGAATAATAAGCTAAAGTGAAATTTTGAAGAAACGGAGTTGTAGTAAATTAAAATTGAAAGTTCAAAACCGTAGCAAAGGAATAATAAACTCAATTTTATCTATATATTTTTATTTATATTCTGTTATTTTGCAGAAGAAAAAATTAATTTGTGCTGATGAATACCTTAAAAAGATTTGTGGAATGGCAATTTTTTGGCGTTTGTTCCGCAATTGGTGAAAAAATGGGCGTGGCCACAGAAACCATCCGAAAATATTTTATTTACACTTCCTTTATTACCATTGGTTCGCCGGTTATTCTTTATCTCATAGCCGCATTTTGGATGAATATTAAACGGTATATTTTTAATGCAAAGCGAAACCCGGTAAAATATACCTGAGTTTAATTATGGTCTATTAAGGTATAAGTAACTCCATAACCGGTGTAACTGTTATTTACCCGCTGAAATTCCCAATGCAGGAAATTTCGGTAAACCATACCTATATTTTTTGCATAAATTTCTTTTGAAATATTTTTTTCGGCATATTGTGTTTCGGGTGTAATGGGTACGCCTACAGAGTCTTCTCTTTGGTTTATGGTAATTGTGGAATCTAAAACCATACTGCCAACGGTTGCAGGCTGGTAGACACTCTCGTAAAAATAATCCCAATCGTAGAGGTACATTAATTCGGTATTGATTGATGTACTTTCAATATAGGAATTTCCTTTCCAGGAGTAATTATCTTTTATGGGTAATTTGAGTTTAATATACCTCAAGTTATTTTCTACAAACTCAAAACTTGTTCCGGTATTTGTTGCGGTAAAAGTATTATCGGGTAACCATGCCTGCCCCGGGTTATTGCGTATATACCTGAAAATCCTGTAAGCAGGGCGGCCGAGGTTATCGGTAATTTGGGCATCTACCAAAAATTTTACTTCGTAGGTATGCACTTCAAAAGCTACACCAAAATTGGTAGTAACAGTTGAATCGAGCCTGTAGGTAATATATTTACCTATCTGCATAGGTGCAAAATCTTCAATAGTTGCAGAAGGATAAATTTCTGTGGATTTACTGCAACTTACAGCCAAAAAGGCCATAAATGCCAAAACGAGGTATGCAAATTTATTCATGGTTGTTAAGATACAATATTTGTAGAAAAGAAAAGGCCTTATTCGCTTCGCTGAATTATTCCACCGCCAATTACATCATCTCCTTCGTAAAAAACAGCGCTTTGCCCAGGGGCAATACCTTTTACACTTTCATAAAAACGTACTTTTACCCCTTTTTCGTATGTGGAAAGCAAACCCGTGGCTCCTTTATCTTTATACCTTATTTTAATGGTTGAATCCAATGGGTCTTTAATGCCGTCATATTTCAACCAATTGACAGATGAAACCATCATTTCGCTGCCTTTCAGGTCGTCTTCATCTCCTAAAACAACCGTATTGGTTTCGGGTATTATTTTAGTAACAAATGCCGGTTTGCCCAATGCTATATCCAATCCTTTACGCTGGCCTACGGTATAAAAAGGGTAGCCTTTGTGCTTGCCCAGTATTTTTCCATGTGCATCAACAAAATGCCCACCCGCCACTTTTTCTTCAAGCCCTTTTACACGATGTTTTAAAAACCCCCTGTAATCATTATCGGGAACAAAACAAATTTCATAGCTCTCACTTTTTTTGGCAAGTTCGGGATAGCCAAAATCGCTGGCCATTTTTCTTATTTCCGATTTATGGTAAGTGCCCAGCGGAAGCAAGGTGCGGCTTAGCAGGTCTTGTTGCAGGCCCCACAAAACATAGCTCTGGTCTTTGGTTTCGTCAATTCCTTTACTTACAAAATATCTTTCGTTTTTATGCTGCTGTATTTGTGCATAATGGCCTGTAGCAATAAAATCGCAGTTCAATACATCGGCACGCTTTAACAGGGCACGCCACTTAATGTGTGTATTGCACATTACACAAGGGTTTGGCGTTCTGCCGGCCATATATTCTTCTACAAAATTTTCAATTACAAAATCTCCAAACTCTTCCCTTATGTCCAAAATAAAATGCGGAAAACCGTGTTGTACTGCAGCCAACCGGGCATCGTTAAAACTATCTATATTGCAACAGCCGGTTTCTTTTTTTGAGGTAACGCCCACACTTGTAGCATAATCCCATGTTTTCATAGTAATACCCACTACTTCATAACCTTCTTTATGCAGCATTAATGCAGCTACGGTACTGTCAATACCGCCGCTCATGGCCATTAAAACTTTCCCTTTTTTACTCATATTTTAAACCCTTATATCTTACCGCAATAAGATTTGCAAAGGTAACCGGAAATAGTGGAATGCTTTTACCAGATGAGAAACTGATTTATGGCTATTCAATAGCAATCTTGCATTTTCTTAATTAGATTTGCCCTAATACTGAGTGCATTACAAATGAAAGGAACCATTTTTGCCTGTTTTAAAAAAATATTTAGTGCCGAACCCATTGTAGTTCGGTCGCCGGGCCGCATTAATTTAATTGGTGAACACACGGATTATAACGATGGATTTGTTTTACCTGCCTCGGTTGATAAATATATTTACGCAGGCATAAATAAAAGAGCAGACCAGGAGATTCATTTGTATTCCATGCAATTCAATGAAGAATGTAAAGCTTCCTTAAATGCATTAAGCATACCAAAGCAGCATTGGGCAAAATATATTTTGGGTGTAGTGGCCCAGTTGCAAAAAAATAGTTTCCCTTTAGCTGGTTTTAACTTTGTTTTTGGTGGTGATATCCCCATGGGCGCAGGCATGTCGTCTTCGGCTGCATTGGAAATAGCAACCATTTTTGCATTAAATGAAATTTTCTCTCTATCAATTCCCAAAATGCAAATGGTAAAAATGGCGCAATTGGCAGAGCATGAATATGCAGGAGTGAAATGCGGCATTATGGACCAGTTTGCCAGTATGTTTGGCAAAGAAAATAATGCCATGCAACTGGATTGCCGCTCTTTGCATTTTGAATATGTGCCCATTGAAATGAAGGCTATTAAAATTGTATTGCTCAATACTCATGTAAAACATCAACTGGCTTCATCGGAGTATAATGTAAGGAGGCAGCAATGCGAAGAAGCGGTAAACATTATTGCCCGCCGGAATAACAATGTAAAAAGTTTAAGAGATGCAAATATGCAAATGCTTGATGAATGGGTGAAGCCTGTTGATACCTCTATGTATAAAAGGTGCAAATATGTGGTAGAAGAAATTGATCGCCTGCAAATGGCATGCAATGATTTAAAAAATGGGGATATAGCTGCCTTTGGAAAAAAAATGTTTGAAACACACGATGGGCTTAGCCGGCTTTACAATGTAAGTTGCCCCGAAGCCGATTTTTTTGTAAACGCCGTACGCAACAATAAAAATGTATTGGGTGCAAGAATGATGGGTGGCGGTTTTGGCGGCTGCACCATTAACCTGGTAAAAGAAAATGCCATAGATGCATTGATCCATGAGTTAAAGGAACCCTATCTCCGTTTTTCAGGGCTGGAGATGGAGGCATATATTGCCAGTATAAAAAATGGAACGGAACTTTGTTGAACCCAAATTCAGCAACAAAAACTTTTATTCAAAATCTTCATACAGCAAATATTTTTTTCGGATGGATTTAAAATTACCCAATTCCGGCTCCCAGCTTTTTCGGATTTCTTCTTCTTGCAAACCTTGTTTAATTTGTTGCTGCAATTGATCTGTTCCGGCAAGTTTATCTATAAAATTATTTTTCAAAAAGAAACTGTCTTTTCCGGGAAAAAGTTTATATGCCTGTATTAAATATTTCAACTGTATTTTTCTATCCAGCATGGCCAGCACTTCCGCATTGGTTCCGCCAAGATTCCATCCGTAACAAAGCTGGTAAAAACATTTGCTGTTTTTAGCGCCGGCATTGGGTTTTGGCGTAAACGAATAGGGCAGGTTATTGGGCAATTTGGGGTGGCCAAAAACCTGGAACGGAATATTGGTTCCACGACCTTCACTCAGCAACGTACCTTCAAAAAAACAGGTAGTAGGATAGAGGTAAATACTTTGCATTTGTTTTAAATTGGGCGAAGGGTTTACGGGTAGCTGGAATTTTGACAAATGGGTATAATTAAGGCATTTAATTACCATTACATGAAAAGGCGTATCGGCTGTGGGTTTTGTGGTTTTATTAAAATTATTGATGGCATTTGCTTTATCACTTAACCAGTTTTCGCCCGCAAGCATTAAAGCATATTCGCCAATCGTCATTCCATAAACAATAGGAACGGGTTGCATTCCTACAAAGCTTTTAAATTTTTTGTTGAGCACGGGCCCATCTATATAAAATCCATTGGGATTTGGCCGGTCTAAAATGAGCAAAGGCTTATGCATTTCAAGAGCCGCTTCCAAAAAATATTCCAGCGATGAAATGTAGGTATAAAACCTTACGCCAACATCCTGGATATCAAAAACCAACACATCCACATTTTTAAAATCTTCTGTGGTAGGTTTTTTATGGTTACCGTAAAGGCTAATAATTGGGATGCCTGTTTTTTTGTCTACCGAATTCTTAATTTCTTCGCCGGCATCTGCATTGCCACGGAAACCATGCTCGGGTCCAAAAATTTTTACAATATTTATGCCGGCATTGAGTAGGGTATCTACAAGGTGCGTATGGCCCACAACGCTTGTTTGGTTGGCAAAAATGGCTACCTTTTTCCCTTTTAAAAGTGGGAGATAGGTTGCTAATCTTTCGGCTCCGGTAGTAATATTATTGTTTGCGAAAGCGATGCTTTCGATAGGTTGTGCTGCGCTATTAATGGGTTGGGCACAGGAAAACTGAACACTACAAATGGAAAGAATATATATTCGTATAAACCTTAATTTCATGGTTTCATTTTTTTTTGTTGGTCATCCAAAAACTATTTAGGTACAAGCTATGTAATATGCCTATGAACATTTACGGTTGGCATCAACTTTTGTTAAGGCACATTGCATGTGTGCAAATTTGCATAAGTTTTTTGGATTGACATATAAATTTTATAGCTACTTTTGCCGATTATTAATCACTATGCATACTTTATCATTTTTGTAACAAAGCTGTGATGAAAATTGAAAGTACAAATGCGTAAAACAAATTATAATGACACAAGTAAAAGTTGGGGATTCCGTAAAAGTACATTATACCGGAAAGCTCACAAACGGTGAAAAATTTGATTCTTCAGAAGGGCGTGAACCGCTGGAATTTACCGTAGGCGCCGGGCAAATGATAAAAGGCTTTGATGCTGCATTGCCGGGAATGAAAGTAGGTGATAAAATAACTATTAATATACCGGCCAATGAAGCCTATGGTGAAAAAGATGAAGCAGCAATTATTGAATTTCCTAAAGCCAATATTCCAGCGGATATGAAGCTGGAGCAAGGCATGCAGCTTACCCTTAGCAGCGCCGATGGCCAGCCAATACCCGTTACAGTTACCGAATTAAAAGATGATGTAGTGGTATTGGATGCCAATCATTTTTTAGCCGGGAAAGAACTGGTATTTGATATTGAATTGGTGCATATTGGATAATGATATTTTTTAAAGCCACGGGTACATAATTAGGGACTGTAACTGCTGCATGTTTTTTATTGAAAGTTTATGACACATTACATCAATGGCGATAGTTTAGCCGAAAGGTTTATGCGTTACGTTCGCATAGATACACAAAGCGATCCAGAAAGCAATTCAACTCCCAGCACAGAAAAGCAAAAAGAGCTAAGCCAATTATTATTTATGGAACTTAGAGGCCTTGGGCTTACGCAGGTGGAAACAGATGAATATGGCTATGTATATGCCACAATACCATCCAATACCGGTAAAAAAAATGTACCGGCTATTTGCTATTGTGCACATGTGGATACTGCGCCGGATTGCAGTGGCACCAATGTAAAACCCATATTGCATAGTTATTATAATGGGGATGATATTGTGTTGCCAGATGATGCAAGCCAGGTTTTATCTATCAGTAATTCCCCATACTTAAAAACGCAAATTGGCAATAACATTATTACGGCAAGCGGCAATACGCTGCTTGGTGCGGATGATAAAAGTGGAGTGGCAGTAATTATGGAAACGATAAGTTTTTTGTTGCAAAACCCTACTATAAAACATGGCGCTATTAAAATTGTGTTTACCCCAGATGAGGAAGTAGGAAAAGGCACAGCAAAAATTGATATGCAAAAAGTTGGTGCTTCATTTGGCTATACACTGGATGGTGGCGAAGCCGGTTGCCTTGAAGAAGAAACTTTTAGTGCCGATGCTGCAACTATTACCGTTAATGGTGTAATTGCTCATCCCGGAAATGGTAAAAATAAACTGGTGAATGCCATAAAAATTGCCGGAGAAATTTTAGAAACGTTACCAAAAACAGAGTGGAGCCCGGAAACCACCGAAAAAATGCAGGGGTTTGTGCACCCGGTATCCGTAAACGGTATTTCAGAGAAAGCAAGCATAAGTTTTATAGTTCGGGATTTTGATACAGAAACGCTTGCCCGGCACCATGCCCGGCTAAAAAAAATTGCAGAAGAAGTTGTTGCTAAACATAAAGGAGCCACACTGCAATACCTATCACATGAGCAATACCGCAATATGAAAGATGTTTTAAAAGAACATCCGCAGGTAGTGGAATATGCCATGGAAGCCATTAAGCGTTCGGGGCTTGAAGTAAAAATGGAAAGCATACGGGGCGGAACCGATGGAAGCAAATTGAGTTTTTTGGGAATGCCCTGCCCAAATATTTTTACGGGCATGCAAAATATACACAGTAAGCTGGAATGGGTTTCGGTAAAAGACATGGCAAAAGCTGCGGAAACCCTGGTGCATTTAGCACAGGTATGGGAAGAAAAAAATTAAATTACTTCTTGATTAGTTATCATTCTTTGGTGGCTAAATAATTATAATCTTCCAAAAGTTTTTCCAAAAAATCGAGGGAAGACCGCCTATCGCTTTCAATCTTTAATACATCTTTCAATTTGTAGCCTACCCTTATGCATACATCGTAGTTATTAGATTTGCGTGCCTGCGTTATTACGGTATTAATAATATTGATATCGTTATCGCTAAGCTTCATCACTTGTGGAAACTCCACATGGTAAGAAGCATTATCCACTTCCTGAAAAATGGTGTCCTTAACATTTAAACTGGTAATTGCCTCTACTACTACAGTGCCGGCAGCAAGGTCGCCAAGGCGCTGGCTGTTTTTTGTAACCGCAATGGCAATTACTACAGCTATACCAAACATGCAGGTGAAAAAAATATAAATTATCAAGCCTTCGGGTGAAAAAGCAATGTACCCAAATAAAAAAGGCCATTCAAAAAATTTTGTTATCCAGCGCAGGATATACTGGCCAAGTGTTGGCTCGCCACCGTATAAACTTATCACCCTTATGGCCACCAGTTTTTTTCCAATGGTTTGCCCGTTCATGGTTACTTCGGTAATTAAAGAATATAAAAGCATAGGAAGCGAAATCAATAAAATATCCATACCTATATTATCCCTTATAGAAAACCCCAGTAAATTATATAAAAACGATTTACATGCAAAAAGGTACAACAGCATCAGGCAAAAATCAATAATATAGGCAAGCAACCGTTTATGAAACGGGGCTATTTCAAATTCCAGGGGAATATTAAAAACAGTATTGATATTGATAACAGGCATTATTGCAATTTAATAACAGAATACTGCACCATTGCCATTATTGCCCATAATTTTTTTATTCGGTGATTTTTCGGCAAATTGTAGGATAATCAATAATATAAATCCTGCTTGAATGAGGGAGGCGATGTTTATAAAGAAAAATGCTGAAAAATGGGCAAGCTTTCAAAAGCAACAGGCGAGTTCGCCCGATGAAACCGCCGAACGTTTTATTACGTTGATTGACGACTTGTCCTATGCCAAAACCTTTTACCCAAAAAGTAAGGTAACACGCTGGATCAACGGCCTGGCAGCTTCTATATACCAGCATATTTATCAAAATAAAAGAGAAAAATTTAGCCGGGTATTTGATTTTTGGAAATATGAGTTGCCCTTATTATTTGGCAGGTATCACCGTATTTTTTTATTTAGCGCCATAGTATTTATTTTATTTGTAAGCATTGGTGTGTATTCATCTAAAACAAACCCCGATTTTATCCGTAGTATTTTAGGTGAGCAATATGTAGAAATGACGGAGGACAATATTGCCAAAGGCGACCCTTTTGGCGTATATAAAGACGAGAATCCATTTAATATGTTTGTTCGAATTGCCTTTAACAACATCAGGGTTGCTTTCCTTACTTTTTTAGGCGGCCTTTCTTTGGGTATCGTTACATTTCGGTTATTGTGGAGCAATGGAATAATGCTGGGCTGTTTTCAATACATGTTTTTTTCACATGGGCTGGGCTTGCAATCAATATTGGTTGTGTGGATACATGGAGTAATTGAAATTTCTTCAATTGTAATTGCTGCAACAGCTGGTTTTATATTGGCTAATGGCATACTTTTCCCCGGTACTTTTACCCGTATTGAATCTTTCAGGCGCAATGCAAGAAATGCAGCAAAAGTGATGATAGCGCTTGTGCCCTTTTTTATTGCAGCAGCTTTTTTAGAAAGCTATGTTACTCATTTAATGAGCCAAACTTTTGATGAACATAACAATGGCGGCATACCAGTGTGGGTGAGCGTTGTAATACTGGCTTCATCTATTTTGCTTATAACCTGGTATTTTATTATTTGGCCTATTAAACTTAAAAAGAAAGGAACCTTAATTAATAACAACGGAATTGTAAAAAAGGCGCTTGGTACACATGCTTAAGTATTTATTTTTTGTAACAGTTTTGTTTTTAAACAGTAACTGCGTTTTTGCACAGCAGGGTACAGGGCCCACAATAAACATTGGGCAAGATGCAGACAGTTCATTAATTATTGCTACACTCAACATTGCAACAGACAGCATCAATAGCTTAAAAAAATTACCGGATTATGCATACATGAAAAACCTCGATAGCTTATTGAGGGCACAAAAAAAACAACCGGTAACAATAACCTCAAAAGCTAATTCAGCATTTGCTAATTTTGCTCTATCTGTTTTACAACCGCTTTTATGGATTTTTGCGGCATTGTTTGTAGGCTATATTATTTACCGCATTTTTATAACTCGTGGAATTTTTAAAAAGCAAGAAAAAGAATTAACCAATATACCGCAAGAAACAGGGTTTCAACTTGAAAAAGAATACCAGCCTCTTATTATGCACGCAAAAGAAAAAGGCGATTTCCGCCTGGCTGCCCGATATTGGTTTTTAGAAACACTTAAAAACCTGAATGATAAAGGGCACATTATTTTTTCTATGGACAAAACAAACAATGCCTATTATTTTGAACTGCCTTCAGCTATACAAATACCCTTTTTGGCACTTACCTCAAATTATGAGTACGTTTGGTACGGTCAGCATCTTTTATCTCCATCCGGTTATGAAAATTTAGAAAATATTTTTTTGCAATTTAACCACAACCTGTAACCTCTGAAAAAATATTACTTCTATATCATCTTATGCGCCTTTATGGCTGGCTGTGCGGATGATAAAAGCCCCATACCTTCCTTAAGGGAAAGCTATTCCCTTGCGGACACAAAACCTTTTGGCAGTTCCGTAGCATATACTTTATTGAAACAAATGTATCCCGGTTATCTTATAAATGTAAAGAAAGACGGGTTTGACAAAACCGTTGCCTGGTATAATGATAAGTCATCGGTTTATATTTGCATTGCCCGTTATTTTTTCCCCAACCAGCAGGACAAAGCGGCTTTGCTCGATTTTGTTGCTTCGGGTAATACGGTACTAATTGCTGCCTCAATTATGGATTCTACATTTTTAGCGCAGGTAAATTGCAAATTAAGAGATGCCGAGTTTTTAAAAATGTTTGCACCGGAATCGTGGAAAAGCACAGCTATTAATTTAGCTCCGCAAACGGTAACAGACCAGGAAAGTTTCCGGTATTTTTATTTGCCATTTGAAAGTACGATAGCACTAACTGACAGCTTAGTTCTCAATTATAAAATTAGTTTTAACCATAATTTACAGCCCAACTGTATGTTGCTTTACTGGGGAAAAGGAAAACTCTTACTGCTTAGCGAACCCAGGGCGCTCAGTAATTATTTTTTGCTTTCGCAAAATAACCACCTTTATTTTAAGCAACTGATGCAGCTAATGCCGGCTTTTCCTGAAAATATTTACTGGGATGATTTTTACAGAAGAAACGCATTTGCCGGGAATAATAGTGCCAGTGGATTTTCTTTATCGGCGCTTATGGCCAATCCACCATTAAAATCGGCTTTATTACTGAGCCTGCTTTTATTATTGTTGTATATTATCTTTAATGGAAAAAGGAGGCAGCGCATTGTTCCCTTAATTTCTCCTGTAGAAAACTCTTCTATAAGGTTTGCCCAGGCCATTGCCGGCATTTATTTAAATAAAAAAGATAATAAAGCCATTGCGGAAAAAATGATCACTTATTTTAGCGAACATATACGCCAACACTATTTTATAAATTTGCAGCAACCCAATGCAGCAGTTGCAGAAAAACTCAGCAAAAAAACCGGGGTAACTCAGGATAAAACACTGGAATTATGCAACTGCATTTCTGCTATTAATGCAAGAGTGGAAATTTCCGATGAACTCTTATTAGAACTAAACCACTCCATAGAGTATTTTCACAAAAATAAATTTTAGATGGAAGAAAATTTTAACAACAGTAAAGAACAAATTGCAGCAATTCAAAAAAAATATTTTGAGTTGCAGCAAGAAATGGCAAAAGTAATTGTGGGCCAGCAAAAGGTAGTGCAGCTACTCATCACCGGTTTATTTAGCGATGGCCATATTTTGCTGGAAGGTGTGCCCGGCGTAGCCAAAACTTTACTGGCAAAACTTTTAGCAAAAATGGTAAACATCAATTTTTCCCGCATCCAGTTTACGCCCGATTTAATGCCCGGTGATGTAATTGGCACTTCGGTATTTAACCCCAAAGAAGGGAATTTTTATTTTAAACCCGGCCCGGTTTTCAGCAATATAGTTTTGATAGATGAAATAAACCGGGCGCCTGCAAAAACCCAATCGGCATTGTTTGAAGTAATGGAAGAAAAGCAAATTACCATTGACGGGCATACTTATTTTATGCAAAAACCTTTTTTGGTAATAGCTACACAAAATCCTATTGAACAGGAGGGTACATACCGCCTGCCCGAAGCACAGCTTGACCGGTTTATTTTTAAAGTAGAAGTTGATTATCCTACGGCGCAGGATGAAATAAATATACTTACCCACCAGCAAGGCAAGCCACAAACCGAACTACTCAGTAAAGTAAACCCTGTATTAAATGCAGATGAAATTTTAACTTTCAGGCAAAGTATTGAAGCAGTACAGGTAGAACCGAAACTTATAGAATTTATTGTAAAAATTGTTGCCGATACACGCAACAATCCATCCCTTTACCTTGGCGGCTCAACAAGGGCTTCTCTGGCAATTTTAAAATCTGCCAAAACTACGGCAGCATTAAAAGGCAGGCATTTTGTAATTCCCGAAGATATTGTAGAAATTGCGCCAGCAGTACTGCGGCACCGCATAATGCTTACCCCGGAAAAGGAAATGGAAGGATTAAGCCCAGATGAACTTATTGAAAATATCGTTAAATCGCTTGAAATACCCAGGTAACTACTCAATGAAATTTATACAAAAATATTTAGGCGATATTTTTTTAACCAACAGGTTTTACTGGGTGGCAATGAGTTGCAGCAGCCTGTTTATTGTTTCATTTTTTATTGCGCCATTATATCCCATTGCCAATATTGTGCTGGCCATGCTGGGTATTTTATTGTTATTCGATTACATTTTTGTTTTTATTATTGGCCGCAAGCCAGTGGCAAGGCGTATTGTAGCGCAACGTATGAGTAATGGCGATATAAACAACGTATCCCTTATTATTAAAAACAACAACCCATTTCCTGTTAAGGTAAAAGTAATTGATGAATTACCGGAACAATTCCAAAAAAGGGATTTTTTGCTTACTGCATTGCTAAGCGCCCAAAAAAAAGTTACCCTTACCTATCCTTTGATGCCTGTGCAGCGGGGAAAATATTATTTTGGCAACATTATAATTTTTGTGCAAAGTATTCTTGGGCTTATTGAGCAAAAAAATGAAATTGCGGCAGAAGAAGATATTAGCGTTTACCCATCTTTTCATCAACTCGGCAATTATCAAATACTTTCTAAAGCTGGCGCAAATGTAGATACGGGAAACCGCCGCATACGAAAAATAGGGCAAAGCATGGAATTTGAGCAGGTTAAAGATTATGTAACAGGGGATGATATACGCACTATAAACTGGAAAGCTACGGCAAGAAAATCGTTGTTGATGGTAAACAGTTACAGAGAAGAAAAATCGCAAAATATTTATTGCATAGCAGATAAAGGCAGGCTAATGAAAATGCCATTTGGAGGAATGAGCCTGCTGGATTATGCCATTAACGGCATTTTGGCACTAAGTACCGTATGCCTTAAAAAGCAGGATAAAATAGGCCTGTTGAGTTTTTCGCATAAAGTAAATACGGTACTTGCCGCAGATAAAAAACCAATTCAGCGGAAATATATTTTGCAATCATTGTATTGTGAAAAAACTTCCTTTACCGAAAGTAATTTTGAAGCGCTGTACACCGAAATTAGAAAAAAAATAAAACAACGCAGCCTGCTCATCCTCTTTACCAATTTTGAATCGCATACCGGCCTCAACAGGCAGTTGAATTACCTGCGCTCAATTGCCCGGCACCATTTATTGTTGGTAATAATTTTTGAAAATACAGAGTTGAACAAGCTTTCCTTTGCCACTGCTAACAGCGTTGAAGATGTGTACATAAAAACCATTGCCGAAAAATTTGTGTTTGAAAAAAAGAGGGTAGTGAAAGAGTTGCAAAAATACGGTATCCATTGTGTACTTACCTCGCCAAAACAACTTTCGGTAAATGCCATAAACAAATACCTTGAGTTAAAAGCCAGGCAGGCCATTTAATTTAGGAAAAATAAATAAAATGGCAAAAAAAGAAACTTACTGGAATAAAAACAAAGACAAACTTGGCCCACGAAAACTTATTTCCGTTACAATAAGTGCAGAAAAGAAAAAAGAATTTGAAGAAGGCCGTGTGCTGTTAATTGATAAAGAATTGCACTGGACATCATTTGACGCAGTACGAAAAATACGTAACAGCATCGGTATAAAAAAAGTGGGCCATGCCGGCACTTTAGACCCGTTGGCTACAGGCCTGCTTATTGTTTGTACAGGAAAATTTACCAAGCAAATTAATCATTTTATGGCTGCTCAAAAAGAATATACCGGCAGCCTTATCCTTGGTGCAGAAACGCCTACCTACGATTTGGAAAGCGAACCCATGAATTTTAAATATTTTGGCAATATTGCACTGGAAACAATTTATAAAACAACACAACTATTTTTAGGTGAAATAAACCAGTTGCCGCCCATATATTCTGCCATAAAAAAAGAAGGCAAAGCCTTATATGAACTAGCCCGCAGGGGAGAAGAAGTGGAATTGAAACCCCGTAAAATTTCTATTGAAAGCTTTGAAATTACTGATGTTAATTTACCCGTAGTAAAATTTAAAGTAGTTTGCAGTACCGGAACTTATATCCGCAGCCTTGCCCATGATTTTGGTAAAGCCCTGGGTTGCGGCGCTTATTTGAGTAGTTTAAGGCGCACCCAAATAGGTGAATTAAGGGTTGAAAATGCACAAACCATAGAAAAATTTTTAACTGAAATTTCTGGTAGCCAGGATGGTTAGTGGATCCTGTCGCCACGTAATTCTTCGCTTTTCATTAAATCTTTTTCATAGTCGAGCCATTCCTTCCAGCGTTTGCGCACATTTTTTTTGTCAATGTAATATTCTGAAAGATTAATGAATAAGGTATAATGTCCTGCTTCGCTTTCCATAAATTTCCGGTAAAATTTTCGCATGTATCCATCATCCAGCCCTTCGCTTAGCCGTTTAAACCTTTCGCAACTGCGTGCCTCAATCAGTGCCATAGTGAGCATGTGGTCTAAAAATCTTTCCATTGGGTTGCCGCCTTTTTTTTGAAACTCCAGCAATTTATTTACATACACATCTTTGCGTTGCACGCCCAGTTTCAGGTTGCGTTTTTTCAGTTCTGCCAAAACCAGTCTAAAATGTCCCCATTCTTCGGTTACAATTGGGCTGAGCTGCTCTACCAGCAATTCTTTTTCCGGATTTTTAGTAATAAGCGTAATGCAGGTGGTTGCTGCTTTTTGTTCGCAATAAGCATGATCGGTTAAAATTTCTTCCAATTGCATTTCGGCAAGGTTTACCCATCGAGGGTCGGTAGGTAACTTTAACCCAAGTATATTTTTTACGTCATTATTTGTTGCTCCTTTCATTTGCCAAAAATATAAAAAGGTTATTTTTGAAAGTTAAATTGTATGTGAGGTATAAAACAGGATAAACCCGGGAATTAAATTTAGGCAAATATAATGCCGGTTTAATTGGCTTTACATTAATTTTACTGCTTCAACTGCTGTTATGAAAATTATTACATTTATTTTTTCTGCGCTATTGAGCATAGCCTTAGTTTATATTTTAAACACTAAAATGGTTTTGCCAGCGCCATTGGGAAAATTATTGGCGCCACAGTCTGGTGTGTGGCAAAATGCCGAAAATGATAATGAAGGTTTTTCTGCCGACCTTCAATTCCCCACACTTAACGGCAATACTACGGTATATTTTGATGAACGGCTGGTGCCGCATATTTTTTCTGATAACGATGTAGATGCTATTTTTGTACAAGGTTACCTGCATGCCCGCTTCAGGCTTTGGCAAATGGATTTGCAAACCCTGAGTGCAGCTGGTGAAGTAAGCCAGGTGGTAGGCGATATTGCCCTTAAACACGACAGGGAGTTTCGCCGACTGGGAATGGTATTTGCAGCCGAAAATTCTTTAAAAAAAATAGAAGCAGACGATGAATCAAAAAAGTTGTGCGATGCGTATACCGCTGGAGTAAACGCATACATCAATTCGCTTACAGAAAGCAGCCTCCCTTTGGAATACAAACTGATGGGCTATAAACCAACGCAATGGAGCAATTTAAGAACGGCTTTGTTTTTAAAATATATGAGCTATGACCTTTCTTCCAATGAAAGGGATTTTGAACTCGCTGCTGCTCATAATTATTTTGACAGTACCAGCTTTAATTTACTTTACCCGGTAAAACAAGATTCGGCCGATCCTATTATTCCCATTGGAACGGTTTTTGCTGAACCTTCCATTAAAACAGTAGCGCCGGCAAATGCAGATTCTACATACCTGCATGGAGAAGTAACAGCAATGGAAAATGAAAAACCTTTTGCAGAAAACGGCAGCAACAACTGGGCTGTAAGCGGAAGCAAAACAAAATCGGGCTACCCAATTTTGTGTAACGACCCACACCTGGGCTTAAACCTTCCTTCGCTTTGGTACGAAATGCAAATTACCACACCAACCTATAATGCTTATGGCGCCACGTTTCCGGGAGCGCCGGCAATTATTATTGGCTTTAATGACAGTTGCGCCTTTGGCTTTACCAATGGCGGAAGAGATGTGAGGGATTATTATGAAATACAATTTAAAGACAAAAGCCGAAAAGAATATTGGTTCAACAAAGAATGGAAAACTACATCTTTTCGCATTGAAAAAATTAAAATTGCCGGTAAGCCCGATTTTTATGATACGGTAGCCTATACCATTTTTGGGCCGGTAATGTACGATCAATCTTTTGGCGGCAAAAGAAATACCAGCAGTAAAAATTATGCTGTGCGTTGGAAGGCGCATGACTCCAGCAATGAACTTAAATTATTTTATTACCTCAACAAGGCAAAAAATTATACAGATTATGTACAGGCCAGCACTTACCTGCACACACCTGGCCAAAATATAGTTTTTGCTGCAAAAAACGGCGATATTGCTTTACGCACCCAGGGCGAATGGCCGGCTAAATGGCCCGGCCAGGGCGACTTTCCCATGCCGGGAACAGACAGCAGTTATATGTGGCAGGGCATGATTCCGCAAAGCGAAGTGCCTTACCAGTTTAACCCTGAAAGGGGATTTGTTAGCAGCGCTAACCAACGGCCAGTACCGCCAAATTATCCTTATTATCTGGGAAGAGAATACCCATCTTCAAGGGGCGTAATGGTAAACCGGTTATTAAACGGCATGAGCAATATTACCCCACAAGATATGAAGGCCATGCAAAACAATAACTACAATGTATTTGCCGAAATGCTATTGCCGGTAATTATTAAAAATATGGATGTAACTTTGCTTAGCGGCAGCGAACAAGGTTTTTTTGACCAATTAAATAAATGGGATATTAAAAATGAAGCCAACTCAATTGGTGCAACTGTTTTTGCCATCACCCTTCAAGAACTTAGAGATACAGTTTTTAATGATGAGTTTTCCCTGGCGCCTGAAGGTGCTTTAAAACCATTTGAAAGCACCTTAATGGAAGCATTACTCCGGGATTCTTCCTATAAATTTATTGATGATATTTCTACGCCAGCCAAAGAAAGCATTAGCAACATGGTTACAAAAGCATTTAAGGGAGCATGCTTGGAATTAAATAATTTAAAAACCAGCCATAAACTTGAATGGGCAAAATATAAAGACACCCACATTGACCACCTCACAAAATTGCCGGCATTCAGCCGTTTACATTTACCTATTGGCGGTGGCGAGCATATTATTAATGCAACAAAAGCTGTACATGGGCCAAGCTGGCGCATGGTTGTAAGCCTTACGCCACAAACTGAAGCATACGGCATTTATCCCGGCGGGCAAAATGGAAACCCTGGCAGTAAATTTTATGATAACGGAATTGACAAATGGGTACAGGGTGAATATTATACCCTTTGGGTTATGACAAAAAATGATATAAATGACAACCGTGTAAAAAGCAAAATAGTTTTTAAGAGAGGATAAATTTTAGTTACAGGTTTTAAAATAAAAATAATTTAAGATGATGAAATTTATTGCAGCGCTTATTTTAACCGTTTTGTCAGGTTATGCAAGCTGCCTTTTTTTACCCTGGTGGAGCATTGCTATTGCTGCATTTGTAATTGCCTTTATAATAAAACAAAAACCGGGCTGGGCTTTTGTATCGGCTTTTTTGGGCTTATTTTTTTTGTGGGCTGTGTTGAGTTATACAATTAGCAGCAATAATGCCCATGTTTTGGCCAGTAAAATTTCATTACTGATTTTAAAAGTAAAAAATGTGATTGCTTTAATACTGCTTACTGGTTTTATTGGTGGGTTGGTAGCAGGCATGGCTGCTTTAAGCGGCTCACTACTTAGAAAAATAATATGGAGTAATAAAGTTTAATTCACTTTTCTTGCCAGTGCTTCATCCTTTGCCAGTTGGGCTTTTAGCTCATTCAGTCCTTTAAAAGTTTTTTCTGAGCGGAGCCATTTTTTTAGGGAAATAGTTATGGGTTTACCATAAATTTCTTCATCAAAGTCAAAAATATTTACTTCAATTAACCTCTTAGTACCTCCTACCGTAGGCCGGGTGCCAATATTCATCATGCCTTTAAAATTACGGCTACCCAAAGCAATATCTACCGCATAAACGGCATTTCCGGGAATAAGCTTGCTTGCTTCGTTAATTTTTATATTGGCTGTGGGGTAACCAATTGTGCGGCCAAGTTTATTGCCTTCAATTACTTTTCCACTAAAAAAATAAGGATAACCCAGGTATCCGGTTGCCGTTTCAATATCTCCATCAAGCAATGCATCTCTTATTTTAGTAGAACTTATCACCACATCCTTAATTAATTTTTCTGGAATCTCCTTTACTAAAAAATTATAAGATCCTGCTTTTTGTTCCAATAAATTATAATCACCAGCTCGTTCTTTTCCAAATCGGTGGTCGTAACCAATAATAATGGTATGTGGATGAAATTTATCTACCAGGAAATGCTGGATATATTCATCTGGCGTTTGTGCTGCAAATTTATCATCAAAGGGAACTACAACAATTGTTTTTATGCCATACCGCTCCAAAAGTGCATATTTTTCCTGCTGGGTGCAAAGCATGTACACCGTATTTTTTCCTGTTTTTACCACTTTTTTAGGATGCGGATAAAAAGTAATGAGTACTGCCGTGCCATTAACCTTTTTGGCAGCTGTTATTAAGTGCTCCAGAATTTTTTTATGGCCAAGGTGCACGCCATCAAAAGTGCCAATAGTTAAAACAGCATTTTTAAAAACCGGTAAATGAGCAACGTTGGTATATATTTGCATATTATTGCTACAAAACTAATTCATAATTGCTTAAGGTAATTCAGTAAATACCTTAGTTTTCTAACTTAAAATGGCTGTTCAGCATTTTTCAACCAATTCATTAAATAAAAACCGGTAAAAATATATTCCTTACTGTTTAAATTTTAATTTTGCATTTACAATTATTGAATCTATCCAATGAGTTTATATAGCAAAAGAGGTGTATCTGCACAAAAAGAAGATGTGCATGAAGCGGTAAGAAATTTAAATCAGGGCCTGTTTCCATTTGCCTTTTGTAAAATTTATGATGACAGCCTTGCAGGCGACAGCAATTATATTAATGTAATGCATGCCGATGGCGCAGGCACCAAAAGCATATTGGCATACTTGTACTGGAAAGAAACGGGTGATTTATCGGTATGGAAAGGTATTGCACAGGATGCCGTTGTGATGAACCTGGATGATTTGCTTTGCGTAGGTATTTATGACAATATTGTTTTCAACAGTACTATTGACCGTAACAAAAACCTAATTCCGGGTGAAGTTTTGCAACAAATAATTAATGGTACGCAGGAAGTATTTGATATGCTTAAATCTTTTGGCATTTCCATAAATTACCTGGGTGGCGAAACGGCAGATGTGGGAGATGTGGTGAGGACCGTAACCGTAAATGGCACTATGACGAGCCGATGGGAAAAAAGAAAAATTATTTCAAACGAAAAAATAAATGATGGTGATGTTATTGTAGGTTTTGCAAGCTATGGCAAAGCCAATTATGAAACCCAATACAACAGCGGTATTGGAAGCAACGGATTAACCAGTGCAAGACATGATGTATTACATAAAAAATATGCATCGGTTTACAAAGAAAGCTTTGACAATAACCTGCCTGAGGATATTATATATGCCGGCAAGCATGAATTAACAGAAAAATATGCAGATACCACAATTGGCCAAATGCTTTTAAGCCCAACCCGAACTTATGCGCCCGTTTTAAAATTGTTATTACAAAATTATTTTGATATTATTCACGGGCTCATACATTGCAGTGGCGGCGGGCAAACCAAGTGCCTTAAATACTTACACTCCCCATTCAGGATTATAAAAGACAACCTTTTTGCGCCACCGCCAATTTTTAAAATTATTCAACAAAATAGCGGAAGCAGCTTAAAAGAAATGTACGAAGTGTTTAATATGGGCTGCCGCATGGAACTGTATTGCAATAGAAATAATGCAGCAACGATAATAGATATTGCAAACTCTTTTGGTATTGATGCACAAATTATCGGCAGGGTAGAAGCTGCAGATAAAAAACAATTAATTATTACTGTAAACGAAACAGAACTAATTTATTAATCCAATTTATGTGGAATAGATGGCCTTACTTCTATTTTACTGGGTAATGTACGTTCGGGTATTTTGAGTACGTCCGCAACAAGTTCACCTATATCTTCGGGCTGTATTTTCCAGGCATCTTCTGCCGATGGAATATGGTTATTGAAATAAGTTGCTACAGACCCTGGCATAATAGTAGTAGTTTTTATTCCATGCTTACGCAGGTCGAGCATCATGGCCTGGGTAAACCCAACAAGGCCAAACTTACTGGCATTGTATCCTGATCCGTTTTCGAAAAAATTGGTTCCGGCAAGGCTGGAAATGGTAATTACATATCCTCGGTTTTTTTTCAATTCATTTAACGCAGCTTTTACAGTGTTGAATACGCCGGTAAGATTGGTATCCAGCATTTCGTGCCATTGTGCTTCTGTTAAATCATCAAAAGGAACAAAATAGCCAACTCCTGCATTGGCAACCACCACATCTATTTTTCCAAATTTGGCAACTGTGCTTTCAATGGCTTTCACTTCATCTTTCATGTCGCTTACATTAGACTGGATGGCTAAAATTTTTGAACTATCGGTGGTTAAAGAAGCCGCTGCTGCTTCCACCGCACTGAGGTTACGGCCGGTAATGGCCACATTCATACCATTTTGAAGTAATATTTTGGCGATGCCATACCCTACACCTTTGCTGCCACCGGTAATATATGCTGTTTTGTTTTGTAAAATGTTCATAAGTTTTTTTTTGCAAGTTAGCTTTGTTATTTCAAAAAAAAGAGGACAAATTAAATTGTCCCCTTCAAAGAATTGAAAAAAATATTAATTAAGCCTCCGGAGTAAGGTACTGTGCATAAGCATAGCCTTCTTCGCCATCATCTGTACGCACAAGCCACCATTGTTCACTTGACTGGCTTACCAGTGTAATCACTTCGCCATGCGCTGCTTTACCTACAATGGGTTGGTCTGTGCCAGGGCCTTTTCTAATGTTGAGGTTAGATTTTTCTGTAGTTACTTTTACTTTAGTAACATTTGCATCAACAGAAACTTTTACATCCAGCACCAAATCACCAGAAAGGTAATTAGGGTCAATGGTATCGTAAATATTCCAAAGCTGGTCTTTTACAGATCCGTTAGGGGCAATTCCATCCACATAGAGTACGCCATCCTGGTCACGAACCTGCAAATTGGTTACACCTGCAGCAGATGCTGCATCAGTAAGTGATTTATATTTTTCCTGTAAAGTCATTTTCAAAAAAGTTTAAAGGTTATAAAATTATTTAATTGTGAGGCCAGAGCCATCAACTTTTTTTGGATTAAGGGCATCAAGCGCTTTCTTTAATGCTGTCCATTTAGTTTTAGTAATATTACCTGCAACTTTTACCACACCTTCTTCTACAGTTGCTGTAATGCCGGGAATATCTTTAATAGCATCTTTTACGGCTTGTGTAAGCGGGTCATCCTGGGTAATAACCACCGGAGCTGGCGGAGGAGGTGGAACAGAGCTGTTGTTTACAGTTGATTTAACCCCTTTTATTGCTTTTACTGCAGTTTCAATTGCCGCTTTAGTTGCCTCGTCTTTTACTTCACCGCTAATTGTAGCTACGCCATCTACCACGGCTACTGTTGCTTTGGCAAAATCAGGGTTGGCAGTAAGCGCTTTATCCACTGCGGATTTAATGTCGGTATCTTTGGGCTTGCAGCTAACAAAGCTCACCGTAGCGGCAATTACCAACGCAAATAATACTTTAGAAAGTTTCATGTTGTTGTGTTTTTAAAAATTAAAAAAAGAGTTTGCAATTTGAATAAAAATTCTGGAATAGTTAAAATTATTTTTTAATAGGGCAAAATATAAAAAGTAACCCAACCAAAAAATAAAAGATTTTATAAAGATAAAGTCCTGCCTCCATCAACCGGTAAATTAATGCCGCTGATATACCCTGCAGCCGGGCTGCAAAGAAACGCAACAACTGCGCCAAACTCTTCGGGCATCCCCATTCTACCTGCAGGTATTTCTGCTACCAGTTCTTTTGTTACATCTGCTTCATTTTTTCCGGTATCGGTTGCTTTCTTTTTAATAACATAATCTGCCCTTACCGTTTTTGTAAAACCAGGCAACACATTATTTACCGTTATACCATATTTTCCCAATTCGCCGGCCAATGTTTTACTCCAGTTTGCCACTGCTGCCCTAATGGTATTACTCACTCCAAGGCCGGGTATTGGCTGTTTAACAGAAGTTGAAATAATATTTATAATTCTTCCAAAATTTGCCTCCTGCATTCCGGGAACCAGGGCCTGAACCAAAATATGGTTACAAATAAGATGAGCATTAAATGCCTGTAAAAATTCTTCTTCCTTAGCAGCCATAATGGTTCCACCAGCCGGGCCACCTGTGTTATTTACTAAAATATGCACCGTTTTTTGCTTTTTTTCAAATTGCTCCATTGCTGCTTTTACCAGTTGCGGATCAGCAAAATCGGCAACTATATAATCATGCTTTTGGCCATTTGAACCATCCAAACTTTGCAGGCACAGTTTAAGCTTATCTTCATTTCTTGCCATTAATATTACATTTGCCCCAAGCAATGCAATTTCTACAGCACAGGCAAACCCAAGCCCCTGGGTACTGCCGCAAACAATGGCTGTTTTTCCGCTTAAATCTAAATTCATCTGTTGTTTTTTTTAAATGGCTAAGGTAACTAATATCCGGGCTTTATAACTACCAGGTAATAGACGTAAAAAAAAATCCTATCGTTTTTGCACAGCTTACTTCCAATGGAAAAATGATATTTCCTTTTTATATATCTGCAAGTATGCAATTGTAAATTGAAAACAAATTAGTAACACTTGTGGGTAATTACACAATACTAAATTTGATAGCATTTTTTATATTGCAGTTTCACCTGTAAAAGTAAAAGGGTTTAAAATTTAAAGCATGGCAAAAGAAGAAAAAAATTTCTTTGATTATACCGAAGAAAATATCCGCAGCCTCGATTGGAAGGAACATATACGCTTGCGCCCCGGGATGTATATTGGAAAGTTGGGCGACGGCAGCAGCCCCGATGATGGCATTTATGTGTTACTTAAAGAGGTTGTAGACAACTGTATTGATGAACATACCATGGGCCACGGCAAGCAAATTGATGTAACTATAGAAAATAAAGCTATTACGGTAAGGGATTATGGCCGTGGGATACCCTTAGGTAAAGTGGTAGATGTTGTAAGTAAAATGAATACAGGGGCAAAATACGACAGTAAGGCTTTTCAAAAAAGTGTGGGTCTTAACGGCGTAGGTACAAAAGCAGTAAATGCATTGAGTAATTATTTTAAAGTAACCGCTTTTAGGGAAGGCAAAGAAAAGACCGCCGAATTCAGCAGGGGCGTACTAAATAAAGACCATAAAGAAGCCAAAACTACTGAAGGCAATGGCACTTTGGTACACTTTATTCCTGACGAAACTATTTTTAAAAATTATCATTTTGTACAGGAATATTTAGACAACCAGTTTTGGAACTATTGCTACCTCAATGCAGGTTTAATAATGAACCTGAATGGTAAAAAATATGTGAGTAAAAACGGGCTGCTGGACTTGTTGCAACGAAAAACCAACGAAGATGAATTGCGTTATCCCATCATTCATTTAAAAGGAAACGATATTGAAGTGGCGTTAAGCCATGAAAATACATATGGCGAAGAATATTACAGTTTTGTAAACGGCCAGTTTACCACGCAGGGCGGAACTCACTTAGCTGCTTTTAGAGAAGGCTATACCAAAACCATAAGGGAATTTTTTAAGAAAGATTATGATGCTGCTGATATAAGAGGAAGCATATGTGCCGCTATTGCCGTAAGGGTGCAGGAGCCTGTATTTGAAAGCCAGACCAAGACAAAATTGGGCTCAATAAATGTGAGTGAAGGCGGAGAAAGTATGAAGAATTTTATAGGTAATTTTTTACTAAAAGAACTGGATAATTATCTGCATAAAAACCCGGTAATAGCAGAAGCCCTAAAAAAAAGGATAGAGCAAAATGAAAGGGAGAGAAAAGAACTGGCAGGTATAAAAAAACTGGCCAACGAAAGGGCAAAAAAAGCCAACCTGCATAATAAAAAACTAAGGGATTGCAAGTTTCATTACAATGATGAGGTTACGGGAAAAGACAAAGGAGCCATTTTAGAAAAGCAAAGGGAATCTACCATTTTTATTACAGAAGGTGACAGCGCAAGTGGCTCCATTACCAAAGCAAGGGATGTTAATACCCAGGCAGTTTTTAGTTTAAGGGGAAAACCTCTCAACAGCTATGGACTTACCAAGAAAGTGGTGTATGAAAATGAAGAATTTAATTTGCTGCAACATGCTCTTAATATTGAAGACGGATATGAAGGACTGCGTTACAACAACATTGTAATTGCAACTGATGCCGATGTGGATGGTATGCACATAAGGCTTTTAACCATGACTTTTTTTCTGCAGTTTTTTCCCGACCTGGTTAAAAACGGCCATATCTATATTTTAGAAACACCACTTTTTAGGGTAAGGAACAAGCAGGAAACCATTTACTGCTATAACGATGCACAAAGAATTGCGGCAATAAAAAAATTGGGCAGCAAGCCGGAAATAACAAGGTTTAAAGGCCTGGGCGAAATAAGCCCCGATGAGTTTGCTGCATTTATTGGCCCCGAAATGCGAAAAGCGCCGGTAATTATGGAGCAGGGCGACCATATTCAGCAATTACTTGAATATTATATGGGGAAAAACACGCCACAGCGGCAGGAGTTTATTATTCAAAACCTTAAAGTAGAAATGGATTTAGTGGAAGATGGAGCTGTGGTATAAATAAAAATGAAAACTTCCACAGGAATCGCATTATGCTAATAGGCTGTGGAAGTTTTCCAAAAAGGAAATAACACTTATGGTTTTTTCAGGATGATTATCTTCTGAGGGGGCTCATATATAATCTAAATGAGTTATCCTGGTTTCAGTGTTTCAGGGTTTTTGCCATCATCGCTCAGTTATTATAACCGGCATAGGCTGCATGGATATTGGTTTTGGTTTTTCTTACCGGTGGTTTACCGGCTTTGGATAAAGAATGGTTTTATAAGAGAACCGCTCTTGTTTTTACGGGATAGTTGGTTTTGGTTTTTGCCATCATCGCTTTTTACAGCATAGGCTTCATTTGATATTGGTTGGTTTTTACAAGGATATCAATATGACATTAAAACGAACAAAATATTTAAAAGAACTTTTTTTATTTAAAATAGAAGTTGACTGATATTGAATTTTACAGCTTTTCGCTTATTGGATATTGGTAAGCATTTTGGCTTTATTCAGGAACTTTGGATAATGATTGATATTTAATCGCTATCAATCAACTTCTGGTACAAAGATGCGGCAGTAAGCATAAGTAAACAAGAGTGATATTGCCCTTTTTTAACATTGCGTTTATTACATTGTGCATCGTAAATAACCTGATGTATTTATGGGATGGCTACTATTGCCTTAATCGTAAAACTACTATAGGGCTTTTACTGAAAACTTTTTGAAAGGCCTTATAGCAGGCGTTTGTAGCAGTTTTTATTAATTCCCAACCTGGTTTTCATAACCTTCATCTATCAAAAGGTGTTTGCCATCTGCGGCCGTTGTTGCCAATTCATCGCAACGGTTATTATAAGGATTATCGGCGTGACCTTTAACCCATTGTATTTTAATTTTGAATTTTTTGGAGAGCTGAAAATATTTTACCCAAAGGTCTTTATTTTTTTTACCTCCCTTAAAACCTGTTTTTATCCAATTATTGAGCCAACCTTCATTAATGGCTTTTACAACATACTGGCTATCGCTGTGTATCGTTAAAGGAAGATCATTTTTTTTCAAAGCTTCGAGGCTGGCAAGTACGGCCATCAATTCCATCCTGTTATTGGTTGTAAACCGGTAGCCCATAGAAATTTCTTTTGAATGTTTCCCAAACATGAGTATTGCCCCAAAGCCGCCAGGGCCTGGGTTTCCCTTTGAAGAGCCATCTGTATAAATAGTAATATGGTCCATCAAAAAAAATTTGAAATGAAGTATATGCTGATAAAATTATACCTGGAAAACACCGGTTTTAAAACCGTGTATTTCAGCATTATTATCGGCTGCTTTAATGGCCTCCGAAATCATCATACGGGTTTGTGCAGGATCAATAATAGCATCAACCCATAGCCTTGCAGCTGCATAAAACGGCTTGGTTTGCTTTTCGTATTTTTCTGTAATCTTTTTTAAAATTTCATTTTCTTTTTCGGCAGATACTTCTTCGCCCTTTGCCTTCATACCGGCAACTTGAATTTGCAACATGGTTTTTGCTGCCTGCTCGCCACCCATTACCGCAATTTTTGCCGAAGGCCAGGCATAAATAAACCTTGGGTCATAAGCTTTGCCACACATGGCATAATTACCTGCGCCATAAGAGTTACCGGTAATGATGGTAATTTTAGGTACCACAGAATTGGCAACTGCATTTACCATTTTGGCGCCATCTTTTATAATGCCTGCATGTTCGCTTCTGCTGCCTACCATAAAACCCGTAACATCCTGTAAAAATAATAGGGGGATTTTCTTTTGGTTACAATTCATAATAAACCTTGCCGATTTATCTGCGCTATCATTGTAAATAACACCGCCTAACTGCATTTCGCCTTTTTTACTTTTTACAATAAGCCGTTGGTTGGCAACAATACCCACGGCCCAGCCATCTATACGGGCATAGCCACATACTATCGTTTTTCCATAATCCTGTTTAAATTCATCAAAACTTTCTTTATCTACAATGCAATTAATTATGTCCATTACATTGTAAGGTTTGGTATTTCCCGGAGACATCACTTTAAATATTTCATCTGCATCCACAGCCGGCTCAAGTTTTTCAATTTTATTAAAACCTGCTTTTGGTGATTCGCCTAGTTTGCCCACCAGTCGTTTTACTTCATCGAGGCATTCTTCTTCAGTTTTAAATTTATAATCTGCTATGCCGGAAATTTCAGTATGTGTTGCCGCACCACCCAATGTTTCTGAATCTACATCTTCCCCAATAGCCGCTTTAACGAGGTATGGCCCGGCAAGAAAAATTGAGCCGTTCCCTTCCACCATCAAAGTTTCATCGCTCATAATGGGTAAGTAAGCGCCGCCTGCTACACAAGCGCCGGTAACGGCTGCAATTTGTGTAATACCCATTGCACTCATTTTTGCATTGTTGCGGAAAATGCGCCCAAAATGTTCTTTGTCGGGAAAAATTTCATCCTGCATGGGAAGAAATACACCTGCACTGTCCACAATATAAATCACCGGCAACCTGTTCTCCATGGCAATCTCCTGCATACGAAGGTTTTTTTTGCCCGTAATAGGAAACCATGCGCCTGCCTTAACTGTTTGGTCGTTTGCCACTACCATACATTGTCTGCCGCTAATATAGCCAATACCGCTTACTGTACCACCTGCCGGGCAACCGCCATATTCTTCATACATATTATAACCGGCAAAGGCACCCAATTCTATAAAAGGCTTATCGTTATCGCATAAATAAGCAATGCGCTGCCGTGCTGTTAATTTATTTTTTTCTTTTTGCTTAGCCGCTGCTTTTGCTCCACCACCTTCAAATATTTTATCCAGCTTTTGCTTAACATCGCTCCATGCCAGTTTTAGGGCATCTTCGTTTTTGTTTTTTTCTAAATTATTCATATGAGATTGCAATAGCGGCAAGTTAGTGCAATTGGCAGGTAGAAACAAGTTTGTAAAAGCAAAATCAATATACATTACACTAATTAATATAAAAAAGCCCCGCATTATTACGGAGCTTTTACCTCTCATGCTTTTCAAAAGTTCTTGCTAGCTAGTTTCAGGGTAATCAAATTTTTTAAAAATAGATTTCACCCGGGTATCCACATCTTTAGAGGTAACATGCAAAGAATTGATTTCTCCTTTTGCCCAACCTTGCCAAATAAGCTTATTGGTTTTTGCATCCATCATATTTATGGGCAATTCGCCGGTTTTAAATGGTACATTTTGGGAGCGATAGCCAACTAAAGCGCCGGGATCCTATATACTGTAAATTCTCCTCCGCCCAAAAAAATACTGAGTGTGTGGATATCGGTAAACCGGTTCCGTTTCCTTACGGCTGCCTTTATCTACGGCAATGGTATAGTCGAGCCATACATCGGGGTTGAATGATGTTTCCAACCAGCCCTTTTGTATTAATTGACGGCTTACTGAGTTTTTAATATTGTTATCTATGATATCGTTATCTAACCTGTCTGCTATTTGTGCCGTTGCAGCAACAGCCCATGCAAAGGATTTATAAGCGGCAAAATTAACAGCGGTGGCTTTTTCTGGATGGCTGGATATGGTACATCCAGATAGAAAAAGCCCTGCAAATAAAATACAGAAAAAACTTTTGCCTGTATTGTATTTCATTGTATATAGTTTTAGACTTTTCATAATTATTTTCAACAATAAAGCTATTTTTTTATTTAATATAAAAAATGTTACAATAGGTATTTTAGCAAGATGAATAGCTTAATAACCCTTAGCAATAGCTTTTTTTTAAAGGTAAAGAACTGGTAAGGTAGTGCCTGCCCTTGTGTATACTTTCCGTTTTGTTTATGAAGAAGATCTGCAAATATTTTATACAAAAAACTGCAAGTGTTTTAAACTTGCAGCTTTTACCCATTATTGATTATCCCTTTCCCTGAATAAAAAAAAATGCCGCTTACTTTAAAGAAGCGAAATAGCTTATATCGCCGTTCAGATCTACCTGCACAATTATTCTTTTATTGGCATTTTGCAACCTTACAAAATAGGAGTCTGCATCATTAAACCTGGTATTGTAAAACCAAATATCAGATTCATTGGCTTCATTGTCATCAAAGAGTATTACCTCCATTACTTTGTATGCCTTATACAGCTTATTGATTTTTTTTTGTGCATTGGCGGGCAAATTGGTATAGGCTATAGTATGCGTTGTGCCAACGAGTTGAGCATCTCCATCATAATATGCTTTTGATTGTATACCATTTTGTACAAAGGTAATTTCATCAAAATTGTAACTTCTATATGCTTTTAATACAGGCAGATTCCCAAAATCACGGGTAAACTGTTGCAAAGCCTGTTCACTTACTTTTGTACCCTCTAAAGCTCTCAGTTCTTTTCTATCTTGCCTTTTTTTATCTTTATAAATTTTTTTAGCAGTTTTATTGGTTTTTATTTCGCTTTTTAAAACAGATTCGGTTTGTGCATATACAAGAGATGCGTAAAAAAAAGTAACGATAATTGACAGTATTAACTTTTTCATGATAAGATTTTTTAAAATTTTATAAATATAATTGTGGGTTAAAGTAATTGCTGCTTTTTGCTTCAATCATTGGCAAATTCAAACAAAACCAGGGCTGCAATTACTATTTCTGCTTTTCTAAAGTTTGATTAATGCTTTTTGCATCGCTGCTTTATTTTCCATTTCATTTAAGGTTTTAGCTGTATAATATATTTGCAAAAGTGGTTGGTTGCCATTATGGTTGAGCATTATTTGTATGGTACTTCGGTCCGTATGCCATTCTGTAATTAAAGAAAGGGTACCATCGGCAATTGCCTGCCCTACAGTTGCATTGCTATTTCCGGGTGTTGCTTTAGTGCTCCAGTTTTCCTGGTCCAGTGCAGGTTTGCCATACTTTTGCATGAGCAAATATTTAAATGAATTGTAATCCTGCACATAGAGTTGCATATTTGAATATTTTTTGCTAAACCTGTAATTGCCACTTATCAGCTTATTGTTTTCATTAAAAATATACATTACATCACAAGTGAAACCTCCCAGCTGGTCTTTATATTGCAACATATCGTCGTTATCTTTTAATACATTTTGAGCTGCTTCACCGCTTTGTACTTTTTCAATAGAATCACCCCATTGAAAGTTCCTGAAATCGGGCTTGTTTTGTGCTACACAAGAATTTATGAGGGCAAAACAAACCACGATAATTAAATTGACGTGTTTCATAATCTCATTTTTTTACAAAGCTATAATTGGGTAAATTAAAAATATATACTAATCGGCGAAACGGCATAAAATATAGATAATACGCTATATTGGTGTTTTGGCTATTGCCTAAACTAATTAAAAAAGCCCTGCGAAAATTTCTCACAGGGCCTTTGCGATTGGAGGCAAACATCAACTCGGTTGTTTGTTTTCTTTAAACCTTTTGTCTGGAGTGCCATTTTTTTTCATGTGATGATTTTTTGCCAGCCTTTTATTGGCTTTATAGCGCCTGTCTGGAGTGCCATCTTTTTTAACCGGTGCTGCAGCATTTTTTGCGATGGTTTTGCTTGCCACCTGCTTTACCTGGGCGGGTGCAGAAGAGGGAGTGGTTTTATGCACTGTGGCAACTTTACTTTGTAGCGCCTGTGCTGCGCTTACTTTTTTGGGTACCTGCATTTTTGCCGGTTGTGTTTTGGCTGCTGTGCTGGTTTGTGCAAGGCCTGCGGTACTTAAACCCATTAAGGCTATTGCTGCAAAGATTACTTTTTTCATTGTTCTAATTTTGATTGTTTAAAAATATATGTTTAGTTATTGTGAGAAGAAACGGAAGCGTAATACAGCGGAAGTTTTAGTTTAATTTCAAAATTTTCTTCCAGTGCATTATAGAGGTAAATATTCAACATCCAGGTATTTAAATGTATAATATTATTATTGCAGCCAGCTTCCAAAATAATCATGCCGGTACAGGAACATATAATACTGCCATCATTTATTTTACCTTCAACTGGAAATAAAAGCCCATCACATATATTTCCTGCCAGGTTAATTTCAATTGATGAGTTTATAATGGCTTCAATCATTACTCTTTCCCGGTAATTTGTGAAAAAACCAGAATTGTGATGCAACTCTTCCCGGGCAATAAAACGCCTGTCTGCATCTATTCTCATTGTGCCGGTTAAAAAATCAATTTTCATTTTTAGCAAAGGCAAATGACTTGCAAGTTTTTTACCACAAACTTTTAATGGACCTGCATAAGTTTCAGAAGTTGCAGGTATAGAATAATCAAATTGATGAAGCAAAGATTGATGTATCATTTTTTGTCTTTGTAGTGTAAACCTACAACCGGCAAAAAAGTTTTAAATTGATAAATAGGTGATTGGGCAATTTCCATCGGTGAAAAGGGAATAAACAATGTACACTTTTTTTAAAAAGTAATAAATTAATGGAAATGGCTGCTGGAAATGATGGATTAGCTGAAGCTTTGGTAAAACTGCCTGGCTTCATCGAGTGCTTTAGAGCAAAACTCATGAAGAGGATTAAAGTATAGCGTAAATAGTTCCTGGGAAAGATTGCCCTGCTCTAAATAGTCCAACCAGGGATTGAGTTTTTCATTGAGGCCAAAAATAGAAATTGTGGTTTTAAAATTATGTGCCTGCTGCCTTATTGCTTCCAGGTTATTGCACTCCCATGCACTTTTTATTACTGATAGTGCATTTGGTAAAGCCTCTATAAACTGGCTGGTTACTTCTTTTTCAAATGCAATATTGCCCTGGCTCAGTTCCTTTAAATAATCAAGTTGGATATAAGCAAATGAAAATTGGGGTATTGTGTTACGTTTCATAACATTCGGCATTTCCGTAGTTTGTTTGCCAATAAAATACAGGATGAGGTTCAATAATTCAGTTTCTCTTAAAGGTTTTGAAATATATTCGTTCATACCAAAACCCATGCATTTTTCTCTTTCACCAGCCATTGCATGGGCAGTAATGGCAATAATCGGGATTTTTAAATGCATTACTTCCCTTATATGCTTTGTAGCAGTGTAGCCGTCCATTTCGGGCATTTGTAAGTCCATTAAAATAAGGTCAAAATTCTTTTGTGTGAGCAATTCAATTGCTTCATTTCCATTCAAAGCTATATCATAATCCAGGTTCCATTCTTTAAGTAAATGTTTTAATAACAATTGATTTATTTCATTATCCTCAGCTATAAGAATGCGTTTATTCTCAAAAATGATAAACGGGTTACCAGTTTGCCCTGTAAAGGGAGCAGTTGTATGAGTTTGCATTCTGGAAATTGTATAGGGGATGCTAAGTATAAAAGAGGAGCCTTTGCCAATTTCACTTTCCACATTTATAGTTCCGTTTTGCAATTGTACAAGGTCTTTTACAATGGAAAGCCCAAGTCCCGTTCCGCCATACTGCCTTGTAATAGTATCGTCTGCCTGCTGAAAACGTTCAAAAATTTGAGTTTGCTGCATTTTTTCAATACCCATTCCGGTATCGGAAACAATAATACCCAATAAGAAATTATGTTTTTGAAAACCTTTATTTAATAGTTGAACACTTACCATTCCTTTACTGGTGAATTTTATTGCATTACCCACAAGGTTTACTAAAATTTGTGTAAGCTTTACTGCATCACCTTCTAATATTTCCGGTATGTTGTCATCTGATTTTATTTGTAGTGAAATATTTTTTTCAACGGCCTTATTGCTCAGCATATCTTTAATCGTATTAATTACTTCTCGTATTTTGAAAGGCGCTTTTTCTATCCGCATCATGCCTGACTCAATTTTTGATAGGTCAAGTATATCATTGATGATGGTGAGCAGATTATCGCCCGATACTTTTATGGCTTGTAAATATTCTTTAGAACTTTCATCCATTTGTTTTTTATACAGCAATGCAGTAAAACCCAAAATGGCATTCATTGGGGTGCGAATTTCATGGCTCATGTTGGAAAGAAAGTTCTCTTTAATTTTAACAGCAGTATTTGCTTTTTTTTCGGAAATGTTTAAGCGGTCAATAAGTTTTTGCTGCTCCTTTACTTTAAAGGCGATATAAGTAAAAGTGAATAGCGAAGCCAAAATGGCAATGATGGCAATAATTCTTCCCAATGTTTTTGCCTGCAACCCGTTATAATCGGCTTCTTTCATAGCCGCAATAACTTTATTACGGTGTAAGCCGTCTATTTGATTGCAAACAAAACGAATAGAATCGGTAAGTTGTTTATCCTTATTTGATTTAACTATATTTTCGGCAAAAACTTTTCCGCTAAGCCGGAAAGTGTCGAGTATTTGGGTATCTGTATTGATTTTGCGGTTCACTAAATCCCTTAACATTGCTAATTGGGGCAATATTAAGTTACTGCCCGGCATTTTGTATAAACTATCGAGCATTTTGTTTAGGCTGCTAATTTCATTTGCAATATGTCCATCGTTAATTTCAGCTCCACGAATTACCGTACCTTTTACTTTGCTCTCCATAGTCAAAACCCCGTTTTGGAGGTTTCGTAAAGTATTATTGATTTCAAAACCATTAAGCATTTCCTCATTGCCATTTACCAGGCGGTTGATACTTCGGTTGGAAATAAACTGGAGAAATACAATGAGTAAAACGGCAATGATAAAAACAACCGGTATGATATATCTTAAATAGCGGTTCATCAATATTTATTTCTGCAATTTACGCTAAATCGTATTACAGGTTATGCTGTTGTTTGTCCGGCTTAATAAGCTTAACAAAAAATACCGCAAGAAATACAATATCTGCAATAATAAAAACAATAGGAAGTGTGAGTTGCCTTGGAACAGCATGGTGATCAATAATATTTAAAAGCCAATAGAATAAAATTACCAGTATTATAGTAGAAACAAATAACTCGATAATTTGTTTAGCTTTCATTTCAGTATTACTGAGTTGTTTTTTTGTTACAGAGTAAGTAGCAATAGCAAACCTAATATAGCTAAGAAACAATTGAGGTATCGAATAGGTGATTAAGGAAAACCTATCGGTGAAAAAATAACAAGCTGCTTGGGTTAAAGTATATTTAACCTAAGGTTAAGCGCCAACCTGTAAGCATCGGCTACCGGAATGGGTTTGCCGTTTAAAACCAATGCCCCATCCTGTATTGTTTCAACTTTGCCAACATTAATAATATAGGAGCGGTGTACCCTTATAAATTTAGCAGGGGAGAGGCGGCTTTCCACTGCTTTAAGTGTGCAGTGAATGGCAAAATATTTTTGGCCAATATGCAGTTTTACGTAATCACCCATTGCCTCTGCATACAGGATATCATCTACTTTTAAGCGGCGCACTATATTAGAGTCACGTATAAAAATAAATTCTTCTTCGCTCATGGTTACTTTTTCTTTCCTGCTTTCCAAAATCTCTTTTACCTTTTCTATTGCCTGAATAAACCTGGGAACGCTTACAGGTTTTAGCAGGTAGTCGGCAACATTCAAGTCAAATGCCTGTGTGGCATATTCTTTTTTTGAAGTAGTATATACAATAACCGGGCTATTGCTTCCCAGTGAGTGAGTAAGTTCTAAACCGTTCATGCCAGGCATTTCAATGTCGAGCAATAGTAAGTCAACGGTTTTTCCCTGTAAAAAATTATAGGCTTCCATTGAAGTTGCACATTCACCCGCAACCGTTAATTCCTTCACTTGAGAAACCATTTGCCGAAGAGTTGTTCGTGCAATTTTGTTATCATCTACTATCAGAAGTTCCATAAAATAATTTTGATTAGGGCATTGGACTTTGCTGTAAGCGCCAATGGAATTACAAAATTGGGTGTAAACCTGTAACCAGCAAGAAATAATTTTAATATTAACAGATTTTTCTACCAGGCTTATAAATAAATATTCAAAAAAAAAGCCAAAGTATAAACTTTGGCCATTAACTGTTAAAACGCTTCCTTACTGAATTAGCACAGGGTAAATAAGATAAGTTACAAAAATTCAAATTCAATTACGGCTTTGCCCAGTAAAATAGTTGAACTTATAGATACTATTTCTTAAAAAAATCAGCGCCATAATACGAAACTTCGCTGGTTATTTTACCTTCTGCGTTAAAGCTGTCAGAAAAATGAAATGCAACGGTGAGTTTCTTTTTATCTGATTTACGTACCAGGAAGTATTTCCACCAGGACAGTACCTCACGGCCGTTTCCTATTTCGTACTGCAGGTAATCCGGGTATCCTACTTCTTCTATTTTTATAATTTCATAATCATTGATGAATTGTTGCCAGTCTGCTTTTGCCTGGGCCTTATTGATACTTGAGTCAAATGGCCAATTAATGTCAAAAAATTTTACGTTGTCGGCAAAATAACTCAGGGCTTTGTCCACATCGCCTTTTTCAAAAGCATACATTGATTTGCGAACGGTATTGATGTTTTCGTGGTGGTTGTAAATGGTACCGTTGGTACGGGTGGTAAAACCAGCCCTTATTTCATCAAACACTTTTGAGTTGGCATATTCCAGCATTCTTTTTATTTTATTATCGCTGGTAAGGGTAAAATTATAATGTGCGGCAGCATCTATTTTTACACCGGTTTTTTTATGAACACCACTAATTGAATTCCAGGTGATAACTGTTACTTCACTATTCTTATTGTCTTTTTGATATTCTAATGCATCGGGATAGCTGCCTGGAAAATTGGTAAATTTGAAATAGTCAAACCTGTTTTTAAAACTTGCTGCATCCGATAAAAACTGTGCTTTGCCTACTTCTCCAAAGTTGTTAAGATTGGAAGTGCCATCAAAAAACTTAAAATCAGCGGTTAAATAACTGGCCATTTTTGCAGAATCTCCTGCTTCAAAGGCTTTGCCAAACTCTTCAACAACTGTAATAGCCGGGTGGGTAATGTAAATGTTTCCATTGATTTTTTTTTGGGCAAAGGCTGATACCATACCTGCTACAGCAAGTATGGTAAAGAAATAATATTTTTTCATTTGAGTAAATTATAAAAGTGAATAAATAGAAGGTTTGAAACATCTGTAATGATTAACTCTTTTAAATATAAATCTGCCAATTTTTTTGCTAAGAATGAATACAAATGTTTCAAACCAACTTTGAATTACCTCTTTATTTAGAACTCAGGTCTTTTCTCAAAAAAAGCAATTCACTCCATGCTTCCTGGGCGTACCTGTTGATATCTTCGGAATAGGTATCATAAGCCCCTTCGCCATATACGCCATCATAAGTTTCTTTAAAAGGCTTACGAAAGCCTTTTGCTTTTTCTTTTAACCCTTGTTTAAATCTTGTAACAATTGCAAATTTGCCGTGCCCGGAAGCATTGGAAGAATACACGGCAACTGATGAACCATCTGCTGCCCAAACTGCTTTAAGGTTTTTTAAAATTGATCTTACTTTTGCGCCTTTACCTATTTTAGGATACACATGGGTAACCTGTATTTTATCAGAAACATCACCCAGGCTTACAGAGCTTAAAGATTCTTCAAAAACTGAATAGCTGTTTGTTGTTCTATCGGTTAAATAAATGGCAATGTTTTTATTCCAGTCTGTCATGTGCTCGGCGCCCAGGTCACCACGGGTATCCAGGGCATCCCAGCTGGTTGGGCCTTCTGTAAGTTGATAACCTCCAAAATCGGGCCCGGATTCTATGGAAAATACACGCCAGCCTTGCTCTCCGCTATGAAATTTTTTGGCATGTGCAGCAATGGCTTTTTCAAACTCTGCTACTTTATCAATTTTTGGAAAAACCCTTTGGGTGGAAATTACATTTTTTACCTGGCTAATGCCCATTACAGAGACAAGCAAGCCGAGGATTAAAAATTTTAGCTTTTGAAAATAATTGTTGTTCATTTTTTTTTAAGTTTAAATGTTTAGAATATAAAATATAAATCCTGTTCTGGTTTTATGCCTTTTTTGGCTTTGACTTGGCATTAAAAAGCACAAAGAATTTTATGATACTTAATTAGTATATCCCGTTATTCGGCAGTATTGTAGAATTCAATTGAAGGCTTACCTATTACACCGGCGCTTTCCATTAATTTTATCTTTTCTTCCGATGCTAAAGCTGCTTTTGCCTTAGTAAGGTCTTTAATGTCAAACACCAATTGAACGTTATTGCTGTCGTCGATACCTCTTGCCAAAACCACATCATCAAAGCCCTGGCTTAACCTTGTTGCTGCACCTTCGGCATCAAAAACTTTAAGCCATGCGCCAAAATCTTTTACTTTATGCGTTACAACTACCCAAAGTTTTTCTTTTGCATCAGGGTTAAACCTTAGTATATGATAATAATTTACATCAGGTATTGAGATAACACCAGCTTTTTCCCTCACCTCTTTTAACCTGGGGCTGTTTGCAAAATCTTTGGCTTTTTGCCGATCGGATACGCTTAAGTAAATGGTAAGGTCATTGGATTTGTTCATTCCACGGCCTATTACAATTAAATTTAGCCCACTGGCTTTCCTGGCAACAGAATCCAAATCAAAAATATTTTTCCATGTTGTATAATCTTTTACACTGATATGGAATTGCACTACATCGGAGATATTCATTTCCGGTTGTTTGGTTGTATCTGCAATAGTTACCTTGTTTGTATCAGTATTTGCATCTATTGGTTTTTTTTTGGCCGCTTCATTACATCCAGCAAGCATTATTGTAGAAAATAATAGTATTGCTAAAATTCCAGATTTCATTTTATTTAATATTATTGTTTGACTAATTAAAATTCTTAAGAACAACCCGGTTTTGAGACAAATGCCTAAAACCGGGTTATGCATTAGTTGGGCGAGCTTAAATCTGCACGGTGTTTCACTACCAGTGACTCGAAAGATTTTTGAGTGGCATTAAACTTTTTAATAAACAACTTGAAATCTTCTTTTGGAAAAGCCACTTTAAATAATTTAGACCAGTCATCATCGGGTTTTGGCTCAAAAGATGCCCATCCATCGGGCAGTGGAAAAACTACGGCCACCTGGCTATTGCTGCCAAAAGACCTGCTCATGATTTGGTAGTAATTTTTAGAGTTAGCTTTTTTGTACATTTCTTTAATCTTTTTTTAACCGGCATAAAAATCATCTTCCATACCATTATTGAGTTCAATGAAATAAATACCCAGTAGCTTTGTGTTCATGTCTGCCATGTTAGGCGACATATAGCTATCGTCGCTTTGTTCATAAAAATAGCGTGCAGTTTTGTCGTTGAGATATTTGCCAACATTAGTTTCCCAATCGGCTGAATGGTCTTTGGCTTCAACTGCATTAAAGCCTTTTTCAACTTCTGCCCAGGTAGAAAGGTTTCGGTAAACAAAGTGAAATTCGCCGGTTCTATCACCTACAAGCACCTGATAAATATCTATGGCTGCATCGCCGGAGTGAAAGGTTTTATTATGGAGCGCAAGGCCTTTCTCAAAATTTTCTGTTTCATTTTGCAATGGGTGCAAAGTAATAACGGTGAGTTTGTTTTTTTTGGGCGCTTTTGTTTGGGCGCAAAGCAACATCGGAATTGCCAATGAAAATAACAGCAGTAACTTTTTCATGATTTTTGTTTTTGAATGTTTTAAAAATGTATTACTAAACTGAAGGGCGTTAAATGACATAATTGAATAGTGTTTGTTTAACAGGTTTAAAGGCTACCCCTAAATCTTCTTCGGCCATTTTATTCTGGTAAACAATCAAAGGTTTATGCAGCGGCTCCATAAGGTTCAGCATACGGTTTACATCCGAAACACGCCATGTTTCACTGCTGAGCAAATAATTTTTACCGTGCAGGCCTTTTGTTATTGCTGTTTTATAAATAGCTTTTGCCACATCCTTTACATCCACAATAGCAAAAAAGGCATCTATTTTATAAAAGAATTTTATGCTTTCGTTGGGTGCAATCATTTTTTGAATAAAGTACTGCATACCGGTAGAGGTAGAATCTTCCCTGCCGGATAAAGATTTTCCAAAAACCATAACCGGCGAAACAGTAGAAATTTCAAAATGCAGGCTATTATTTTCTTTGATGAATTTATCTACAACCTGGTTGGCCATATACTTTGCCTGCCCGTAAGGATGACTGTCTGTGCTCATAAATTTTTCTTGGCTTTCATCAAAAGATTCTTCGGGTGATTTTCCATCGGGCGGCATAGGAAAATTTGAATTATAGGATGCCACAGAAGCTACTATTACTACTTTTTCTACGGATAGGGTTTTATTGATTACTTCAAGAAAATTTTCTGTGCCTTTAACTATGGGTTCAAATAATTCTGCCTGCGGGTCTTTTACTTCAAGTTGAAATGGAGTACCGCAATGCACTACGATGTCGCAATCCTGCACAAAATGCTCCAATTGGCCTTTATTTTCCACCTTCATTTCGGTAATGTAGAGGTTGCCTGAAAGCTCCAGTTCAGTTAAGTGCTGGTATTTTGCCTGTTTTGAAATATCGGTAACGGAAACTTTTACAGTAAAGCCATTTTCTAAAAATTCTTTGGTGATATAACTACCAATAAAACCTGCCCCACCAATAATACCTGCTTTTTTCATACCCGGTTACAATTATGATGTGTACTTGGTTGTGCCACTTTAAACAGGATTGTTTACCAGTGGTTTTAAAAAGTGTAGCTCATTGAATTAGGCTTCTAAGTAAGACAATTATATAGGGAGTAAAAAGTGATATAGGACGAAAGCCTTAAAATACTGTACCAACTCATGTATTTAGTTACCAGAAAAAAAATGATCTATAAAGTTTGGAGCCTGTTGAGCAATTCCTCCTTTAAGGCTTTACTTACAGGAATGGCTGTTTTGCCAATAACGATATGGCTTGTGGAGATTTCGTCAATTTTGGAGAGGTTTACAATAAAGGAACGATGTACCCTTATAAAATGTTTTTGCGGCAACTTTTCATCCATTTCTTTTAAAGTCATTACCAGCAGGTATTCTTTATCTTTTGAATAAATTCGGCAATAATTGCGTTCGGCTTCAATATAAAATATGTCTTTAATTTCTACTTTTACGAGCTTGTCGTTATTGCGCACAAAAAGATAGTCACTTAAAATATAGGCCAGCACTTCGTTGCCGCCATTGGTTTTTTGCGGGGTTTTTTCGGCCTGTATTTGTAGCACTGTAAGTTCAATGGCTCTTTGTAAATCGAGTTTTTTGTAGGGCTTGGAAATAAAGGCATAAGGGTGGGTAATTTTGGCCCGGTTAAAATTAAAATTATCTGCATTTGCAGTAAGGTAAATAACAGGTATGTTAAATTCTTTTTGCATTATCTGCGCTGTTTCTATGCCATCTATTTTCCCTTTAAGTTGAATGTCGAGCAAAACAATATCGGGTGGGTTTTGTTTTATATGGTGCAGCGCTTCTTCTCCTCGAGGTACAATACCTGTTACTTCAAATCCCATATTGGTTAGCTCCAGTGAAATATTTGCACCAATTACCATTTCATCTTCCACCACTAGTATTTTTGCCGGAATACCCATTATGCTGCTGTATTAATGTGAAATTGAAATTCAACTTTTGTTCCTGAATCTGTTTTTTCAACCATGTTGCCATTCAACTGCTGTGTAAGTAATTGAATTAGCTGAGAGCCAAATCCGGTTCCCTTAGTGGCCTGTCCAAATTGTTTCCCTACACCGTTATCGGCAACTTTTAAAGTTAAGGTTTCCGGGTAAGTTTTATACAAGCTTATAGAAATATTTCCGTTATTATTATTCGGAAAAGCATATTTTAGTGAATTGGTGAGCAGTTCGTTTACTATTAATCCAATGGGCACCGCTGTATCTACATCAAGTTCAAGTTTGTCCATAGCATACTCAATTTTCACTTTATCTTCTGCATTAAAAGTATCCAAAATGCCTTCTCCCAGATTTATAAAATAATCTTTCATTTCAATGCTGCCCAGGTTTTCGCCCTGGTAAAGTTTCTGATGAATGATGCCCATAGATTGTACCCTGCTTTGGCTTTGGAGCATTACGTCTTTTGATGCTGCATCGCTTAGCTTTGCCGATTGCAACGCCAGCAGGCTTTTCACCAGCTCAAGGTTGTTTTTTACCCGGTGATGTATTTCTTTTAGCAAAAGCTCATTTTGCTTATTCTTTACATCCAACTGACCGTTGAGCTTTATGAGCAGTTGATTTTTTTTCCTGCGCTTTTGGTAAGAATAAAACAAACCAAATAAAATAAAAACCAGTAAGGCTGCTAAAATAATATAAAGAGTTTGTGTTTTCTTTTGCTGAGAAATTTTAGAAACCTGAAGGGCAATGGTTTTATCTTTTTTTTCGGTTTCAAATTGGGTGAGCAGTTCGGACATCTCGATATCGCTTTTTATCTTGGCTGTACTGTCCCGCATTTTACGGGAAAGCTTTTGGTATTTGAGTGCATTTACATAATCACCCATTTTTTCATAAATACTGCTTACGTGTTCGTAATTTTCTGTAAGGTTTGAAAGGTCATGTGTTTTTTCCTGTAAGGCAACGGTTTTGAGCTGATATTTTAATGCCTCAGGATAGTTGCCCAGCATCATATTGGTTTCGCCTATATTGGCTAAACATACGTAAATACTGTTTTCGTAATTTACTTCTTCGGCCTTTTTTAAACAGGCAGTATATTCAGCAAGGGCCTCTTTATAATTGCCCATACGTTTTATGGCATTGGCCCTGTCGTTCCTAATATTCAACACGGTAAAAATTGATGCATTGATTTGCTTCATTATAAGCATTGCCGAGTCGTAATAGGCTAATGCTATTGAGGGACTTGCCATGGCAATTTTTACATCACCTGCAGCTCTGTAGGCAAAGGAAAGTTCTTCGTACAATTTATTTTTTTTGGAGAAGGCAATGTTTTTTACCGCATACTCTAATGCTTCATCAAACCTTTCCTGCCGAAACAGATCTTCCGATACCCGGTTCATTGCGCCAGCTATGCCATTTTTATCGTTGAGCTGTTCCATTATTTTCATCGCCTTAAGGTCTTCCTCCATTGCCTGTTTTATTTTACCTTTTCGCTTTAGCACCCAGCCAATTTTAAAATAAGTGGTTGCCTGCCCCTTATTATCTTTTATTATGGTATAGCCATTTAATGCCTTATCAAAAAAATAGGTTGCAGAATCAAGCATCATCAGGTTGGCGTACATTCTTCCCAGTTTTTCGTAAAACCTGGGTTGCCATTGTCTATTGTTGGTATTATCGGCAAGTGTAACGCCTTTTAAAGCATAAAACTTGGCTTCTTCAAAGCTGGTATTAAAGCTTTCATCGGTAAGTAAGGATAATATTTCCAGTTTTTTCTCACTATTATTTTCCTTGCCCAATTGCATGTTAAGACTATCTATAGTATGGTTTTGAGCTTTTGACGGGAACCCGAAAGTTAAGACAAGTACTACAGGTAGTAATGTTCTCATTTACTTAGTTAAAAATAAAAATTAGGGAAGTACCTGTAAATATAACTAAAATAGTAAATACTTTATTTATTTTTTTAAGGATGCCGTAAAAGCCTTTCATCAACATCTGCTGTTTGGCCAATATAAAATTTGTCAAAATCTGCAGCATACAAAATGTACACAAAATAGGCCATTATAAAAAAAGCCCTGACAAATATCAGAGCTTTGTGCCCAGGACTGGAATCGAACCAGCACATCCTTGCGAACGGCAGATTTTGAGTCTGCTGCGTCTACCAATTCCGCCACCTGGGCATACCCCCGCTTATTCAAAAAATTTTTTATGTGCCCAGGACTGGATTCGAACCAGCACACCTTGCGGCGCCGCCACCTGAAGACGGTGCGTCTACCAGTTTCGCCACCTGGGCAATTTTTGAAACGGGGTGCAATATTACGTCAATCGGCCAACCTGTCCAAAATACGCAGAAGATATTTTTTCTTATAATAATAGGTCTTTAGCCTGCTTAAATCTTCAGCAGAATAATCAATATGATCCTGACTTTTTAATATATCTCTTACTTCATCTTCCAGCTTTTGCTGCCATTCATTTACCAGTTCAGCGGCATTTTCTTTTTCGGTAATGGCTTCATTTATTTCGAGCATTTCCATTAAAAAATCATTGGGCAGGTTAAACTTTTCATCATGCTCAATAATTTCTTTTTGCCTTAAAAAATATTCAAGCGTTTTATTTTTATCTTTAAAAATGCCATAGGCTTTATTAATATGTGCCGACTGGTTTTCAGCATCTTCCTGCTCGTCATGGCTAAGCTTTGTATAAAAATCGGGGTGAAATTTTTTTTGCAGTTGAATGTATTTTTTTTGCACACCTGTATGGTCAATACTTGCCCTAAACGGGAGATCAAATAATTCAAAATAATTCATGTTGCAAAGTTAACATTTTCCCATCTTACGGGTTAACTTGCGCACACAATTCAACTTGCTATGCTATATATTGGTTTAATAAGGGAAGGCAAAGTACCTGCCGATAACAGGGTTGCGCTTACACCTGCACAATGCAAATGGGTACATAAGAACAGAACAGATATTAAAATAATTGTACAAACCAGCGCCACAAGGTGTTTTAGCGATGCAGAGTATAAAATAGCCGGTGTAGAAGCACAGGAAGATTTAAGTGGATGCGATATATTATTCGGCATTAAAGAAGTGCCCGTAAATATGCTCATGTCCAATAAAACTTATTTATTTTTTAGCCATACCAAAAAACTGCAGCCCTATAATAAAATAATGCTGCAGGCGATTGTACAAAAAAATATTACGTTAATTGATTATGAATGCCTGGAACATTCTGATGGTACACGTATTATTGGCTTTGGTTTTTTTGCCGGTGTTGTGGGTGCACATAACGGCATAATGGCATTTGGCAACCGTACCGGTAAATATAATTTGCAAAGGGTAAATTCTTCCAAAAACCTTCAATACCTTATTCATACTTATTTTGGCCTGCATTTACCGCCCATAAAAATTGCCGTTACCGGAAGCGGAAGGGTAGCACATGGTATTTTGGAAATAATGAATTTAATGGGCATTCATGAAGTGGACCCGGAAGATTATCTTTTCAGGGATTTTGAATATCCTGTTTATGTGCATTTAAAAGGGAATAATTTATACCGAAACAAGAAAACCGGTAAATATTCAAGAGTTGAATTTCATCAAAACCCGAAAGAATTTGAATGCTTGTTTCAGCAATATTTACCGTATACCGATATTATTATGAATGGCGTGTACTGGGATGCAGATATACCCCGGCTATTTGAAATGGAAGATATAAAAAATTCCGGTTTCCGGGTACAAACCATTGCTGATATTACCGATGATGCACATGGCTCAATACCTGCAAATTTAGGAGATGCTACCATTGATAACCCTGTTTATGGCGTAGATAAAACCAGCTTTGAAAAAACAGCGCCTTATTTAAAGAATTCGGTAGATATTATGGCCGTTGGCAATTTGCCCAATGAATTACCCAGGGATGCAAGCCGGTATTTTGGGGAGCAACTTATTAAATATATTATGCTGGATTTAATTAACGGCAATTCGCCCATTATTGAAAAAGCAACCATTGTAAAAAATGGAAAAATAACCCAACCCTATGATTATATGAACGACTATGCTTATAAAGATTAATTGTTTATAACATTATATTCCATTTAAGCTGCTCCATCCATTGCCTGCTATCTTCATCGTCATCCCCACCGCCCCAATCTTTGGTACGTTCATTAATTAAATCTTTTAAAGTTACACGGGTAAATGTTTTTTTAGCTTCAATTGGTTTTATTGCTTGTTCATCAACTGTATTTACCATTACTTTTGTTGCTATCCATGAGGTATAAAGCCTGGGTATGGTAAGGCCAAGCACCATGCCTGGCAAACCCTGTATAGAACAAGGCCCGCCTGAAATTACAATTTCATCAGTATAAAAAGCAAATACATAAACGCTATCCATAACTACCCCAACCGCTTTGCGGCAGTTAAACCCTGCAATTACACGGCTTTCGTTCACCAGCTTCCAGTTAATTTTTTGTATGGAATCGGCAATATTAAATTTAGTGCCAAATACTTCTTTTAAACTACTGTATTTTTCGGCATCATGGTCAAAATACCAGGTGCTTGCCTCTTCGGAACGGCGGAACCAATCAGGCATTTTTTCTTTTTCGCTCCAGTGATCAAATTTGTATATACTTTTATTCCCTGAAAAAATAAAATTGTAATAACCTGTACGGAATTTGGGGAACTGGTTTTTCATCATTTCTGCCATTGGGCTGCTGCCCATGGTTTTTTGAATATTGGTTTTCACCTCAAACTCAATAATCGCTTTATCAATAAAAGTTTGTGCATTTGCCAAAATGCTATTGGCGCAAATTAAAAAGGCTATAAATAAATACTTTTTCATTTCTAAATTTTCAAATTTACTTGGGTAAGGCAATAATATTATTAGAAGCAGGTTCTTCTTTTGGCTTGGGGCCTTTATTCTTAAAATCCCACCTAAAGCCAATCATAAAATATCTTTTTAAACGGTCGTTCCGTTCTTCGTAATAATTATTGCCATTAAAATTCCTGTCAAACCCAATATTTTGGTTCAATATATCCCTTACCTGCAGGTAAATGGTAAACTCCTTATTCTTTAATGTTCTTTGTAGTTTTGCATTCCACATATTGTTGTTTAAGGCGCCACCGCTTTCTGTTACTTTTCCCCGGTAGTAAAAATTATAATCAGATTGAATAGACCACTCCCTTTTATAATAAATGGTACCGTTAAAATCTAATGTGTAGCTGCTGAATTTATTTTTTGTATTGCGCTGTGAGTTGGTATTGCTGCTCATACTATAGTTATTGCCCAGGCTAAACTCATATTTGTTTTCTTTTGATTTTTGCAGGTCAAGCCCCAGTCCACCGGAAAAAGTTTTACTGAAACTTACCTGCGAATTTATGATATCTGCATACTTGCTATAATTCATATTGGGACTTAGGTTTAACCTAATATCGGCCTTTTTTAATTTTAAACCTATACCGGTGTATACGCCAACACTCCAGTTGCCATTGGTATTAACAGGTTTGGTAATAGTATAACCGGTTTGTGGGTTTATTTGCCTGTCGTTGGTAATAGAATTTTGTGTAACGCTTCCCCATAAGCCCAAATATTTCCAACTGTCTTTCAAAAAATTATAACTATTCACGCCCAAACCAAAATTATGGTTGAAAGATGGCTTAAGATCTGGGTTGCCGACATATTGGTTAAACTGATTGTTGTTGTTCCTCAGGGGTTGTAACTGGTTTATAGATGGCTGCGTGGTTCTTCCATTATAATTAAACCTGAAATTATTGTTGCTTTTAAATTTATAATTAAAATTGGCCGAAGGGAAAAAGTTGGTATAATGACGGTTATAATTTTTATCCAATGTCCTGTCGTTTAAATTAAAACTGGTAAAGCCAACGCCGGAGCCAAAGCTATACGTAATTTTTTTGCCATTATAGCTAAACTTTACAGAAGGTTTGTTCTCAACAATAGTTTGTTTAAAATCATTGGATAAAGAATCTACAATTGTTTCATACTTACCCGAAGAAGGATCGAAGCTGTAAGTTTTTTGGATATTGGTACCGTTGTTAATATTTATTTCATGGGCAAATTCAAGCGCTGTTTTTTTACTCATGGGTTCGGTGTACACCATACGTGTACTAAATCTTTTGGTGCTTTTATCGGAATTGGTAAATTGATTTATATCCTGCAAGCCTAAAGAAACACCGTTATAAAATGCTTCATACTCCCTGTCGAGGTAATTATCAGCATTGGAATTGAGTGTATAAAAATCGGTGTTTACTGATATAGTTCTCCTGTTCTTTTTAAATTTATGGCGAAAGAATGCGGTAACGGTATAAGCCTGTTTATCGCTGTTGGTACTACGGTCAGATGCCGAACTGTTCTTTTTTGTTCCGGTTTCCCCTATAGTGTTTGAATTTACCATTTCAGAACTTTCGGTATGGTAAATATTTGCGCCTACCGTTACTTTTAGCGAACTGTTGCCAGCGCTATCTAATTTCATATCGTAGCTTCCCTTATTCATAAAATTATAACGGTTCACATGAGTTTTAGTAGCAGAGTTTTCAATAAGTGCAGAGTCGCCAAGGTCGGTGCGGGAATAATTGGATTTGTTATTATCATACACCTGGCTATTGAATTTAGGTGAAAAGTTTAGTGTGTGTTTATTATTGGCAAACTTATTATTATATTGCAAGCCTGCATTTACATTGGTTATAAAACCATTTTGTGTACTCACATAGGGTTCATCATCTCCTTGTCCGCCGCCACCCCAAAAAGACATGCCACCACCATCATCCATCATCATCATATTTATATCATCGCTGGCAAATTTTTCTCTGTCCTGCCAGCTCAGTCCATCCTGCCCGGTGTTTCCGTTTAAAAGAAATGCCGAAATTTTTCTTTTGCCTTTAAATGAACTGAACATCATATTGCTGTTAAAGCGTGGGTCTTTATTTTTCAATGGCCCGCCTGCAACATCAATTTTTCCAAAATACCCTTTCTTTTTATCTTCTTTTAGTTTTAGATTGATGGTTTGCTTTTCCTGCCCGTCGTCAATTCCGGTAAACTCTGCCTGGTCGCTTTTTTTCTTAAATACTTGTACTTCTTTTACTGCATCGGCCCTCAGGTTTTTTACGGCCATTCCGGGGTCATCGCCAAAAAACTCTTCGCCATCTACCAATACCTTTTCTACTTTTTCACCCATAGCTTTTATTTCTCCGTTTTTATCTACCTGTATACCGGGTAATTTTTTTAGCAACTCTTCCACATTGGCATTGGCGCTCACTTTAAAACTATCGTTTTTG
>Ga0209063_1000101_pt1 | contig 97530 bp, 79 predicted proteins | sample KloWWTmeKNB19Kit_FD_187177 | JGI IMG/M metagenome (GOLD analysis project Ga0209063, IMG submission 187177) | Active sludge microbial communities from Klosterneuburg, Austria, studying microevolution and ecology of nitrifiers - Klosterneuburg... | ecosystem: Engineered > WWTP > Aerobic digester >... | reverse complement strand
CGACCAATAGCGCCAAGGCCACAGCCACCAATTGCCCCATTACGATGTTGCGCCTAGGCATGGGCTGCACCGCCAGTAGAACCGTGAACTCATATTGATTGTAGAAGTAGATGATGGTGAAGACCACCGACAATAAAGGCACCAAGGCGAGCGCAACCTGAGTTGTACTGATCAACGCTTTGGTAGGGTCGCCTTCCAGTATGAAGAGCCCCATTGTTACCAGCATCAATAATAGCGCATACCCCAAAGCGAACTTATTGCGCGCCAGGTCGATCAATGTGTATTTACAGACTTTCCACATTGTTCTTGGGGAGTTTGGCCAGGTACTTTGGTAACGCCTTGGAAAGCAATTTTTCACCGGTAACATCCATCACGGTCTCAGGGGCGAGGAGGGCCCTGAGGTTTCCATCCTGTAAGTAGGCCATACGATCGCCCAGTTGCTGAACTTCTTCCATGATGTGTGATGTGATCATGACCGTGGCGCCATTGCGTTTGGTTTCCATCACCGCTTCCAGTAGGGTTCCGGCACTGATCGGATCAAGTCCGGCAGTGGGTTCATCCAGGATCAGAACACTTGGTTTATACCGGAAGGCAAGAACCGCGCTTACTTTCTGACGCATACCGCCGCTCAATGTGCTCACACGTTTGTTCAGTAATCCATCAACGCCCAACGCGCTGATCAACCGATCATCGGTACTACCCGGTGCCGCATTGCGGATGTCGTTCATCATATTCAACAACTGCTCAACGGTAAGCTCACGTGGAAACTCCGAAAGCTGAGGCATATAACCGATGGAATGTCTGTATATCGGATCGCCATTTACATCCAGGCCGCGCACTTGGATGTTACCTTCCGTAGCACGGACCAGACCCAGGATGCATTTGATCAATGTGGTTTTTCCAGACCCGTTGGGGCCGATCACCATGATCACTTCGCTCGAGGCGAATGCTGCATCGACATTGCGCAATGCCCACAGTTTCCCGTAGCGTTTGCCAACATTGTTCAATACCACACTATCCATGGGGCGGTTTCATTAATGGCGTAAGATCCTCCAACGCTTTGGGTGTAAGTGAGGGTAACAATTGCTCGGCCTGGTCCAACAGTTGCACCATTAAGCTGCGCGAAAGGACCATGGCGTAGGGCATTCGTTCCGTAACCAAGGCGAATAGTCCGAAAGGCCGGTAGGGGACATCTCCCATGCCGTTGCGATCCAGGTCATATCCTCGGTAACGGTCCCAATAGTTGCCCTTCAATGTACTTAGCACAAGGTCGCCGTTCGTGGTTACATCGAAGGTGTTACCAGTGAACGTATTGGTCTCGAATACACAATCCATACTGTTCGCGAAAAGCTTTGCGCCCCACCCATTATTACCGAAGAAATTGTCATGTATTTGCCCGCGGTTACAGCCATCCAGAAGTATAGCGATGGTATTGTCGGTGAACGTGTTGCGCGCTATTTCCACATCATTGATCTCTTTCAACATAAGCGCGTATGAACTGGCACCGCAATTATTATGGAAACGGTTGTCCGTCATGGTCACATGGTGGGTGAACATCACGGCAACCCCCGCACCGTTCTCCTCGAAGATGTTGTGCGTATAGCTGTCGCGGTGACTGAACATGAAGTGTAGACCATAGCGTGAGTTGAATGCACTGGTGTCGTAGTCGATATGTGAATCGGTTACGAATTCCAAGTAGATACCATCGCGGTGGTGCTGCACACGGTTGCCTCGGATATTAATGCCTGTGCACTTCCACAGATGGATGCCGTTGGCACGCCGGTTCTCCTCTACAGAAGCATCACCTGTCACAACATTGCGCTCAACGAGAGCCCGCAGAACACTGTTCAAGCGGATGCCGAAGAAGCAGTTTTCGATCCGATTGTTACGTACCACGAGATCGGTGAGGCCGATAGCGTTTATCGCTGCGTAGTCGTTCATATCACTGATCGCTGTTCCACGCAATACGAACCCCTCGATCACCACGTGCGATGCTGTAACGATGAGCACATCACCCTTTTCTTCGCCATCTATCACCGGCCAGTCCAAGCCGATCAATACGATCGGTCTGTTAATGCTGATCGTACCTTCCTTGTAGGTGCCGCTGCTTACCTGTATCGTATCACAATCGAGCGAGAGCAGGATGGCCTCTGTGATGGTACGAACACTTTCGGGGCTTACGGTAATAATAGTTGCTTTAGCGCTAAGACCGGAAAGAAATAGAACAACACCTAATGCATATGTAAAGTAACGGGTCACTCCGAAAGTTCCTTTCTGGCTTCTTCCCAGGTCAATAACGTACCGTGGTAGATCTTTTCAGCTGTAGCACGTTCAGCCTCGCTGGAAAATCCAGCGACATTGCCATTCATGGGGCTGTGGAGGTCAGGTGAAGCCAAGTAATATGCTTTGGTAGCGTCAATGAATGAGCTTTTATGGGCATGGTCACACACCCACCAACTCTTGACCTGTTCCTCTGCAATAGCACCCTCGGCCACATGTTGTACCATGCATTCCGGCGAATCGAAGGCATACGTCCTTCCCTTCATTGTCACTATAGCAGATGCGAACTGCGGATCCACTACCGTCATCCGGCAGGATGCACATTCTACTTTGCCGATCGCGACTTCCGGTGCGCCACCAGGACCTGCACATGATGAGGTCATCAACATAGCTATTGCCGCGACTGTCGTGGCTACAGGCGTCGTCGTGTTTTTTTTACTAGAGGCGATCACCTTTTTTGAAGGCCATCGCCATTCATAGAACCAAATAATTCCCGCGATCGATATGATGGCGAACAGGATCCAGCCACCCGTATCGGGTAAGGACCAAGCGTCGAAATTCAACAATTTCTTATGTCCGAAGAGCGGCGGTTGATAGGCCATACCCTCAATTTTGATCGCCGCATGCGGATCCAGGTTGTGGCCATAATTGTAGCCCCAACTATACATGTCCCACATGGCCCAAAGCACAAAGGCAAAGAGCGCCATCAACCAAGTGAACAGAGCGCTTACGCGACCAATTATTACTGCGACCAACCCCCAGCCGATCAAAAGGTAGAACACGTATTCCATGATCTCGAATTCAGGGAACATCTCGTTCTCGATCGTGCCCATGCCGATGTAGTGGTTCAAACCATTGATGTTCCGCACGTCGCCATCGAAGCGGTCATGGAAGATCTGGAGAAATAGGCCCTCAGGATATTGTGGTGCAACAAGATCGATACGCCAGATCGGAACCACGAGTAAGGCTCCCAGACCAAGCGCTGCGATCGCGAGCAATATGCGGTTGAACGGACGGATACGTGGAGTATTCATTGTGTTTTGTATTGCATTAAATGAAACATCCGGTGGGTGTTCAGTCCCACCGGATGTCCTTAGTCATCTCTTCTATTTCTTACGATCCCGGTTCGAATGAACGGGTAACAGCGGTCAACGGTACTTTGCTATTCGCAGGAGATACACGCACATAACCTTGCATTTCTTGGTGCAATGCGCTACAGAAGTCAGTGCAATAGAATGGGACGACACCAACTTGGTCGGGTACCCACTTCAATGTCTGTGTTTCACCCGGCATGACCAATAATTCTGCGGTGGCCGCACCTTTTACTGCAAAACCATGTGGTACATCCCAATCCTGCTCCAAGTTCGTTACGTGGAAGTATACTTCGTCACCCATCTTGATCCCTTCGATGTTATCCGGGGTGATGTGCGAGCGAATGGTGGTCATCCAAACGTGTACTTGATTACCTCTACGTTCGATCTTGGTATCTTTTTCGCCCTTGGAAACGAATTCGTGCTGGTTCTTGTTTATGTCGAAGAACTTCACCTCACGTGGACGTACCAGATCAGCCGGGATGGATTGTGCATAGTGTGGCTCACCAATGGTCGGGAAGTCAAGCAACAATTCCATCTTGTCACCTTCGATGCTGTAAAGCTGAGCGCTTTGATTCAGCTCAGGTCCAGTAGGAAGGAAACGATCTTTAGTGATCTTGTTATAAGCGATCACATATTTACCCCATGGCTTCTTGCTGTCTCCGCCAGGTATGCTCAAGTGCCCAATGCTGTAGTAAGTAGGTACACGATCCAGAACCTCCAACGTCTTCAGATCCCATTTCACGATCTCACTGCTAACGAACATGCTGGTGTAAGCATTGCCTTTTCCATCGAATTCAGTGTGCAATGGCCCTAGTCCTGGACGCTTTACTTCACCGTGAAGAACGCTTGCATATTTCAATACAGGAATGCCTTGGAAGTCACCTTCCACATCGTTCTTTGCAATAGCTTCTTGGATCTTCGCGAATGAGAATACAGGGATCAATGCAGCTAGTTTACCACTACCAACAATGAACTCCCCGCTTGGATCAACATCACAACCGTGTGGTGATTTTGGGCAAGGCATGAAGTAGAGCAGATCGGTCAATTCACGCGGATCCAATTGCAATACTTGATCCACCGTGCTGATCTCGGCGTTATGGGTATCCTCGTTCCACCAGTTGGTAACGTGCTTTCCCGGTACCATTTTTCCTTTACCTGCCTTGGCATATTCCTCGGCCTTTTTCCAATTCAGTGCCATCACATAGTCCTTGTCGTTCTGGCTTGCATTCACTTCCAACAGGCTATACGCCTGTTCGCTGTTATAGCAACTGAAGAAGAACCAGCCCTCACTTGGGCCTTTACCGGCATGTGAAAGGTCGAAGTTCATACCCGGAGTAGTGATCTGGAACGCGATGCTCATTTTTCCGGTCTCGGGCTCCGGCTTGATGAAGCTAACAGTCCCTTTGAAATTCTCCTTGTAGGAATCGATCGGTACGTCGCGTTCCTCTTCGGTTCCCATTGGAACACTGAAACGGGTCGCGCTGACAACGTACTCGCTGTTCCCGGTCGTGAACGGTGAACTGTGGTTACCTGCGCAGTTCGGGATCTCAATGATGCTCTTGGTACGGAATGTTCCAAGATCGATCAGTGCAATGCGTGGTGTGTTGTTCCCGTTAATGAAACACCACTTTCCGTCAGGTACACCATCGGTCTGGGACAGCTCCGGGTGGTGCGAATCATCCCATGGTATGAACCCGTGAGTTGTGGTAAGCATCGGTTTGGTCTCTTCGCTATAACCGTATCCACTCTGTGGATCTTGGGCGAATACCGGTATTACGCGTAATAAACGGCCGCTGGGTATACCATAGACCGCAAGTTGGCCGCTGAAGCCGCCGCTTACGAAATTGTAGAATTCATCATATGCACCAGGTTTGACATAGACTTTGGAGGCTGCATCACCTGATACGGCAGTTGCCGCAGTTGTAGGCCTGCATCCCTGCATGCTATTGAATGCCAGAAAGGCACCGCCACCTGCAATAAGCAAAGCCGCGGTTGATAAGAGAGGTCGTTTCATAAAGAGGGTTTTGTGGATGGTGAATAGGATCCGTTCTCAGGATCAAAGGGTGCGCATGTATTCAAGGATCTCGCGGGCATCGTCGTGGCTCAAATTCTGGTTCGGCATACGTACCAAACATTCTTCGAGCATCTTTTGAGCTTCTGGATCGGTTTCCAACATGGCTTCGGTATGTACGATCATGTTCATGATCCATGCTGGTTCGCGCTTCGTGATAATGCCTTTCCATCCGGGACCCACAACACGGTTCTCGCCGAGGCTGTGGCAGGCTTGGCACTTCACATCATAAGTGGTCTTTCCTTTTTCCACCAATGCAGGGTCAATATCACCCAAATTGAGATCGGCCGCCGTTATTAACTGTGCTGCTGGGGCAGCATCGGAGCTTGCGCTCGGAGCCGCGTCGGTACCGGGAGGAGTTTTTGGTCCACTATCTTCGCCGCATGAAACCATCAACATTATGCCTGCTAAAGTGGCAAGCGTTACAGATGTTCTTACAAGCATATTCTTTGTGTTGCGCATGGTGTTTGGTTTACGTGTCAAAAGTGCAAAGTTAGCTGTCACGCTTAACTGCCACAACTCAGATGCTCTTATGACTTTCATCAGCTTGTCCTCTTGTTAACCTTCCGAACCTCGCAGTCCCATGCAACGTGCCTTTTTTAGCGCTCTATTATTCTTTGCCATTGCCGCAACGATCGGATTTTTTCTTCGGTTGATCTTTGTTGTGGATATGCCATGGCTTTTGTTCAAGCCATGGATGCACGCACACTCGCACGTGGCCATGTTGGGCTGGGTGTTCCCGGCTTTGTTGGTCACTATATTGGGGCAGGACGATCGCAAAGCACCACGCTCTTTTCTATGGTGGATACTGATCTCCCAGGCCACTGTTCTAGGTATGCTGATCGCTTTCCCGCTGCAAGGGTACGGCGCTGCCTCAATTGCATTTTCCGGCTTGCAGATCTTGGCGGGTTATGTGCTTATCGCAATTGTTTGGAGGCACACTGCATCCTGGCCCAAAGAGGGGAGTAGGCGGTTGGTGCGGCTTGCATTCCTTCTTCAGATATGCAGTACGATCGGAGTGTGGGCCATGGGGCCGATAATGACCAGTAACCTTGCCGGAACGGAATGGTACTATTGGAGTGTGCAGTGGTTCCTGCATTTCCAGTTCAATGGTTGGTTCTGGTTCGCGGCCATGGCGATCGGTTCCAGATGGGCGGAACTGCACGGTGTGAATGTCCGTATCGATAACAATACGGTCACGCTTTGGGTGATCAGCATTTTCCTGACCTTTGCTCTGGTGATCGCTTGGAGCGAACGGAACGCTATTGTCCTTGCCGTGAATTCCGCTGGTGTATTGATCCAGTTCTGGGCCGCCTGGCGAACCCTGCAAGCCATGGGCCGCGCACGGTTGCGAGCGTACGTAAAGACCACGCCTTGGATGCGGGCATTGATCGGAATAATGCTCATCTCCATGGCTGCACGCATAGCTGCACAAGCAGCCGTTAGTATTCCTATGGTCGCCAATATGGCACTCACTTTGCGGAATTACGTGATCGGGTTCATCCACCTCAATACGTTGGGTGCCGTTAGCGCATTGCTCTTCACTCATGCATTGATGAAAGGTTGGTTCATCGAAAAAAAGCGGATCGTGTCATTGGCCATTATTCTTTTCATTTCAGGATTCTTGCTGTCTGAAGCATTGCTCTTTGTTCAAGGCACGATGTTCTGGATGGGGTGGGGCTTGATCCCAGATTATTATGAGCTGTTGTTGGCCGTATCGCTCCTCCTACCGGTTTCCGTTATCCTGCTTGTCCTGCACATGTGGCAAACTAGAAAGGAGAACACACCAGTTGTGACCGACATGGATACCCGTTCTTAAGTGTAGGTGCTGTTTCCCAGCGCGGTATTTGAGGGCGAAACCCGAACCAGTTAAAATTGGAATAGGACCTTAGGATCACAAGGCTTCAACCCATAGAACTGGCAATTATACGGGGTATCATAACCTGTAGAATGTGCATTTTTGCGCAGTTCTCCTTTTACTAACCTCAAATTCCTTTTCTCCATGAAGTTCGAAAAGATCGTTTTCGCTCTCGCTTTGCCAAGCCTTTTACTATTGGCCTGTTCAACGCCACCGCCATGCCCTCCGGTCGAGGAGCATTTCGTACATCCACTTTCCTCCATACCCGCTGCGGCCGATGCTAATATCGCAGTCGTGGAGAGTTACTTGAATGGTTTGCTGAAAGCTGATGCTGCCGCAATTCGCGCTGCGTGCGCCCCTGGGTTCTATGCGAACAATACATTCACACCGTCGGATTCATCGGATGTTGAGGGCATAATTGAGATGTGGGCCAAGAACGATTCAACACGCTCGGACCAGAAGCTCAGAAAGGTGTTCGCTGAGTGTGTAAGTGTTGCTGCGGGTGATGAGTACGCCGGAGATTGGGTACACTTCTGGGGTGACTATTCCGCGAAGGATAACGCTACCGGAAAATCGTATACCGTACCATTCTTTTACGATGCTCGTGTAGAGAGCGGAAAGATCACCAAGTCGTATATGTATTACGATAGACTTTCGGTTTACCATCAGCTTGGTACCACACCACCTGCACCGAAAGCAAAGAAGGAAGAGAAGAAGTGATAGTCAACCGTAATTGAGGAACGAGAGGTCGCAATGCGGCTTCTCGTTCTTGTTGTGCCTTTCGCCTTAACTCTTTTGGATCGTTATGAACAGAACGACCGCCGAGCTTGGCTCGCTGGACCATAGTCCATGCAGTTGAGTTCAACGAATCGACAGTTTCTATCCCCGATCCGTGTGGTCGTGGAGTAGTTGACGAACAGATCACAGCAGTGAAGTCAGCCCTTGACAGGCCTGTTCGCGCACCACTTTAACCACTGGACGTATTTCTCTTCACCGATCACTTTAAGGACCTTTTCCTGATATTCCTTAATGGTGGATGGTAAGGCAACTTCCTTGTTCGTGGACTTCTTGTAGACCGTACAATCCGTCTCGCAAGCGGTCTGTAGACCTTCTACCGTGTGGAGCTGTTCCGTGGTGAGGCCCAAGGACATCCATGTTTCCTTGTCAGTAGACAGGATACAGGTTGGATCGGGATCCGACAGATACTCTCTGTCCTGAGCAAGCAGTGGTCCCGGTATGCCGAGCACCACTGCAAGAATGAGCAGTTGGTTGCGCATAGGCTGAAGGTACAACATCGTTGAATGATTTGTATGGGTGATCGTCAGTTTTCTTTCGTGGGCCGCTAGCATGGCTAACTTGGAATATGTGCATAACTATTGGCCGAATTCTCAGGTCTTCTGGGCTATGGTCCGTATTTTGTGTTCAGGTTTGAATGTTCCTAATTCAGAATACCATGCTGAAGTCCTTATTGCTTTTTCTTGCAGTATCTGCATTCAGCTTTACCTCCTTAGCACAAGTATCCGACCAAGCGCCTTCCAAGGAATTGTTGCAAAGCTGTTTGCTGGGTACAACGGATGATGTATGGAACGAACTGAAACTGACCTACGACCAGCAGAAACGCATGAAATTTGTTCAGGAGGCATGTGCAGAAGAATGCAGCGTGGCTGCTGCCAAGAAAGAACCTAACTCCATTTCGAACGCCGATGGAAGTACGATACTTTCCGAAGTTGAACATATTCTAACTCCGGAGCAATTCAAGAAGTGGGTGAGCTATTGTGCGGGAGATACTGGCCCCAAAAAGTAGTATTAGGCCTGCACGGGAGTGGTAGACCCTTGTTGCGGTTGCCGAGCCTTCAACCCCGTACACTTTACCGTCGTGCGCCCAACCAAACAGCCACACTAACGAACGCTACCACCGTTACGGAGCTTAGTGGCATTAGAATGGCCGCGAATAAGGGCGTTAGCTGCCCACTGATCGCAAACGCTACACCGGTGATGTTGTAGCACAATGAAATGATCAAACTGGCAATGACAATGCGCCGCGCTCTGCGTGCCATTAGCAAGAAGTGCGGCAGCTGTTCCAACGCATTCGCATCCATGATCGCATCACTGGCCGGGGTGAGTGCGGCGGTGGTCTCGGTTACCGTAATGCCCACATCGCTTTGCGCCAGTGCACCTGCATCGTTCAAGCCATCGCCGACCATGACTACGCGGTGTCCGTTCTGTTGCTCCGCGATGATCGCTTGCCCTTTATCCACAGGTGTGCAACTCGTGACCACCGTTGCATTTGCAAATGCATGGGTGAGTTCCGCATCCACCGAAGCATCTCCTGTGAGCAATGCCACACGCATGGTCTTACGTAGTTCATGTACAGCGTTCACAATGCCTGAGCGCGCACGTTTACGGATCACATAATACCCGCGATGCACACCCCCTAAGGTGATGTGTACGTGCGCATCACCATTGCCACGCGGTAGTTCTTTTCCACCACAGAAGGCCGCTGATCCGATCCGAACAGGGATCCCGTTCACGTTGCCCGCAATGCCTTGTCCCACATGCTCTTCCACGTCGATCACATCTACGATCTCGCCTTTGATCTCTTTGAATAACACAGCACTCAAGGGATGCGTACTGTTCCGCGCTAATGACTTCACGAGTGCCTTTTCATCATCAGATAGCACCAAGGCCACTACCAATGCATCATTTACCCATACGACCTCGTGTGCTTCCCGTGCTGTCAACGTACCCGTTTTATCGAACACAACCGTATCGGCGTGAGCCATGCGTTCCACCACTTCAATGTCGCGTAGGAAGAGTCCACGTTTGCCCATGAGGCGAATGGTATGGCCATAAGCGAACGGCATGCTCAAGGCCAAGGCACAAGGGCACGCAACGATCAACACCGCAGTTACCACCAACCACACTTGCGCTGGATCCTTGCCCCACCAGAATAGTCCTGCACCGACAGCAACCAGCAGAACGCCGATGGTGAACCGTCGCGCAACCGTGTCTATCAGTTTCGGCATAGCAGGCCGGTCCTGCAAACTGCTTTGTTCCTCCCAGAGTTTTTTTAATCGACTGTCGTTAAAAGTGCGCAGAACCTCTAGCTCGATCGCGGCTCCGCGCTGCCTTCCGCCGGCTTTGATGGTATCTCCAAATTGTTTCCGCGAGGGTTGTGGCTCGCCCGTAATGAAGCTGTTGTCGATATGCCCGGTTCCCTCGCAAAGGATGGCATCCACTGGTACAAGTTCCTGATCACGGATCATGATGCGATCACCGGGAATAAGATCCGCAACGCGCACTGCCACCTCTCCTGTAGCGGTTTTGCGTAATACGAGCAAGGGAAGGAAATCCTCCAATGCGCGATCGAACCGTAACGCTTTGTACGTGTATGCTTGATACCATCGGCCAATGAGCAGAAAGAACAATAGACCGGCCAACGAATCGAAATAACCTGGACCAACACTCGCGATGACTTCCCACAAACTGCGCGACCATAGCGCTACAATACCGAGTGCGATCGGCTGGTCAATATTCACTTGTTTGGTGCGGATGCCCGCCCAAGCACTGCGGAAAAAATCGGTACTCAGGAAGAAGACGACCGGGAAAGAGAACAGGACGATCAGCCATTGGAATCCGCTCTTCAGACCCGCTTCCGTATCGGCACCCAAATATTCCGGAAAGCTGAGCAACATGGTGTTGCCGAAAATGAATCCCGCTACACCCAACCGGATGTACAACATTCGCGGAACCAGTGCCTGCTTGTCGGTACCTGAGCTTGCCGTTAACTGCGGACCATAGCCGATCCGGCGCAATAATGCCACCAGCTTTGGTAACGGAAAATTTGTTTCGCGGAAGGTGATCGTGAGTTCCTTGTTGGTGAACGAAACCCGCGATCGTAGAACGTTCGGCTCTATGCGGTTCAAATTCTCCAGCAGCCAGATACATGAGCTGCAATGCATTTGTGGAACATGGAAGCGTGCGCGTGTAATGCCTTCCTCGCTGAATTCCACAATGCGCTCACGCACTTCCGGTAGCTCGAACAGCTCCGTGCGTTGCTCGTCGATAGCGCTGCGTTGTTTTACGCCCGGCTTTTCTTCCAGGGCGTAATAGTCGCATAAGCCTGCTTCGTTCAGCAGGTCGTAGACCACCATACAGCCGTTGCAGCAGAAGTCTTTCCCGTCGTGTACGCGGTGTTCATCCACACACGGATCCCCGCAGTGGTAGCACGTGACTTTTGTCAGCTCCTTGGTCTTCACCTTGCAAATTGCGTTAAGATCGGGTTCGTGGGAGATGACGTTTGTTAGATTATTGAGCGGTTTGGGGTAGGAATCGCAGGACGATCCGTTACCAGGACCTCGCACGTTGCAAGAATAAGGCACCACAGATCAACACAGATGTACACGGATACGTCCGCCGCACGGCGCATATGATTGAACAAATGCTTTATGATCGTCATTTAAGCAAGATCTTTAAGATAATTCCTTTGCACCTTAACAGATCCATAATTAGTTTTTCCTCAGTAGGGCTGGGAGTTTGAGAACCGATAGCTCTGGGGAATTCCGTTTCCACTGGCCAAGACAGTCTTTATTTGTTCGACATATCTCTACTTTCTAGGCCCCCAAAACCTTCCCCATTCCGAAAAAGATACCAAGCCATACCAGACCTTTGATCAAGAAGAAAAGGAGTCCTGCCCAGCCCAATTTGCGGATCCAGTTCGTGCGTTCACGTGCCATGGTGCTCATAGAAGGTGTTCTTGTTCTACTGAAGCCACCAGGTTGCGCCAGGTCTCCAATTCAGGAATGCCGGGTTTGCGCGCACCGAAGAGCTGTATGATCTGTTCACCTGCCGCATCATAACATTCCAGAGCAGTGACCATGCCGTCGGTAGTGGGCTTACGTACGATCCATGCCGAACGTATTGCTTCTTCGCGAATGTGAACATTCAATTCTGGATCCAGCACATTGAGCCAACCGCGGGCATCCACAATGTTCGTGACAACTCCGGAGTGGATCTGGATCATGCCTGGGTTGCCAACAAAGATCATGATGGGTACTTGTTGCGCTGCGGCAGCAGTTAGCATAGCGCGCAAAACGGACGGTTTTACAGGTACAGCATAGTTTCCTTCAGGAGCTAACCGCAATGCTTGGGTACGACTAACGCGGAAATCGCGCAATAACATGTAGAAGTCATGTGTATCCTTCAACGCCAACCAACCTTGCTTTAGGCCCGCTACATCCACTGCGGCATCAGGCATTTCTGGGCGTGGTGTAGGAGCAGTAAGTATAACCGATGGTGCATTTTGGTCCGTAGCATTATGCTGTGCTACCAGAGCTAGGTACGCAGTAACGTTGCTTTCTTCCAAGAGATAGATCTTGTGTACTGCAGTTCCTTTTGGATCGTAGAACTGTAGGCTATGTCGCAAACCATTTGGTCCTTGCTCCTCAACAGCAAAAGCACTTGCCCAATGCGACCAGAAAATGCGCAGATCGATATCGGCCCCAACAAAAAGGCCCACATGACCTTCCAGTGTTGGGTTCTTGTAACTGCCTTTGCGTTCGTGAACAACGTCGTTGTTGCGGGTCAGTGCCATTACGCGACCTAACTGAGGAACATCCTTCAAGATCACCTTTGGATCGTCCGTTAAGCGCGTTACACCTTCACCGAGCTGTAGACACAATAACTCCACTTCGCTAACGCCTAATTCAGCAGCTGCGTTGCGCAAGTAGGTGTGCGGCTGTGAAGCTTTCAGTTCGGCATAACGGCTCTTCAGGTCAATTGTGGTACTCATGGTGATCATCTCTTTTTTGAATGGCACAAAGCACTATGATCCGTCAAGTTTTCACAATAGCGCAATTGTGGTATATCGTTGATCGATGGTGAATTGGATCAAAGAGGAACGCAGATGACGCAGATGATCATAATAAAGAATGATCGGATGACACCGGTTTTGTTTGATCTAGCGCAGCTGGAACTGGATCTTCTGGTCAAGATCCGCGTTCCTCTTTCGTCGACAGCATAGGTGGTAGAACATCTGATCGTCTGATCCTCTAATTTTCTGATCGTCTGATCACAATTCAATTATCCTGCCCGCTAAATGCAAAGCTCACAATGTTGGCGCCCATCTGAAGCGCTTTAGTACGCGTTGCTTCGCTGTCTCCGTGTACGTCAGGATCTTCCCATCCATCACCGAGATCACACTCAACATCATAGAAGCAGACCAAGCGCCCTTCCCAGAACAGGCCATAGCCGCGTGGTGGTTTATTGTCATGCTCGTGGATCTTCGGTAGTCCTTGGCTGAAGTTGAATTTCTGATGGTAGATCGCGTGCGAGAAGGGAAGTTCCAACATTTCCAGCTCGGGGAAAACACGCTTCATCATGGGGCGAATGAATTCATCCATACCGTAGTTGTCACTGATGTGCAGGAAGCCTCCACCGATCAAATATGTGCGCAGGTTCTCGCTTTCCTGTGGACTGAACACTACGTTTCCATGGCCTGTCATATGTACGAGCGGGTAGGTGAACAGATCCGGACTGCCGACCTCCACTACCGGAACATCCGTATTCATGCTCATGCCAAGTTGTTGGTTGCAATACTTTACCAAGTTGGGAAGGCTCGTGGGGTTGCCGTACCAGTCGCCACCGCCGTTGTATTTCAATACTGCGAGTTGATAGCTGCCCTGTGAGAAGGCCTGCGGGAGCAGGAATGTAAAATGCAGAATGAAGAATGAAGAATTTAGGATCGAGCGCCTGCTTGGTCGAAGGGCCAGCATGTTGTTGCGTAAAAATTGGAAAAACGTGCCGATGGTCATTGGTGCAAAGTTACCGCTGCTGCGCCAAGCTCATCCACGTTACTGCGCTTAATGCTGCGGTCTCGGTGCGCAGACGTGCTGTACCTACGCTGATGGCGCCGAATTCCTGCGCGCGTAATGTGTTTGCTTCCTCGGTAGAGAAATCACCTTCTGGACCGATCAAAAGTAGAACATCTTCAATAGGGTCGTAGCTGTTCATTAGTGAACGGTGCTCACCTTCGCACCAACCGAAGTACCGTTGGGCAGGGAGTTGTTCCTTCAGCAACGCTTCCAATTTCATGGGTTCGTCGATCTGCGGTAGCCATGTGCGCTGGCTTTGTTTCATGGCCGAAACCGCAACGCGTTTCAAGCGATCAAGCCTCAGTTTGGTGCGTTCGCTGTGGTTCGTTATCAGTGGCGTTATACGATCAACACCGATCTCCACTGCTTTCTCCACGAACCATTCATACCGGTCTATCTGTTTGGTGGGTGCAACGGCCAAATGGATGGTTGCTTGGCGTTCCGGAGGATGCAGTTCGCGTGTGATCGCTTCAGCCACTACGCGCTTTTTAGATACATCCACAAGTGTTGCTTGTACCGAAAGCCCTTGGCCATTCAGCAGACCAACCTTGCTGCCAACCACCAACCGCAAGACGTTGGCGGCGTGGTGCGCTTCTTCTTCTGGTAGCGTGATCAGTTCACCTTCAAGATCAAGACAATGGAAGAGGTGCATTCAGCGTGATCCTGATGTGTGTTGTGTATTATTCCGTTCCATTGCATACATGCCATAACAGCCCAAGATGAACAATGGGATATATAACACTGTTGCCGTTTTCTTGGAGATCGTTAGTGTGTCAATGATCCAATAGCGATCACTGAAGTCACCGTTCATCAAATTTGGCATTATAAGACTTGTAAGGGGTGAAGTTATGTCCGTTGGCAGATCGTACCACAATGTGCTTTTGGCGGCTAACGCAAGAATGAACCCAATGGTACTCGCTATGACCAACATATACGACCACTTAGTACTAAGTGCGATCTTGGGGACGCCGACATAGCACAACAAAACGGCGCTGGCAGCTAAATGTCGCGGGCCATACGCCCAGCCGCCCCACCACATGGTGTACCCCGCGATCACTAAAAAATGGATCAACACCACAGGCAGGACCGGGTCTTTTAAGAATATTCTAGCGTTTTCGGTCCTTAGCCAGTGGACGACTACGATCAACACCGCAGGAGCATAAATGAACAGACCGCGATAAGGGCTGAACGTAAGCCCCCACAGTGCCTTGATGGATGGTAGGCCCAAGCCCATGCCCTCTTGCATGAACGCGTATTCCGGCACATGGCGGTAGGCAAAGTCGATCGGTGATCCCGTGGTGAGCGTATTGTATCCGAGCAGAAGTGCTGCTGGCAATAGGCCGCCTTTGATCATTCCGAGTGCGGTCCTTTCTTGCTTCAACAATAAACTTTGCACCACCCAGAATACCGGGAATATTGCCAGAGTGTATTCCGTTAGCACTGCTGCTCCACAGAAAAGACCAGCTTCAAACCCACGTTGTGCTTTTAGTGAATGGTAGCCGAGCAGGACGAACATTGCGCCCAGAACATGGCTGTAGAACGTACCACTGTAAACGAATAGGAACGACCCGTAGATCGGCAATGCGGCAAGTAGGAAAGCAGGCAATTTTCGCTCTTTGCTGCGTACCACGCGCAACCACAGTAACGTCATGATAAGTGCTAATGGGATGCTGGCACAAAGCAATCCGCCAAGACGTAAAAGACCGCCATTCAATAAGTTTCCTTCCCTTACGTGCAGTAACCCGGTTTGCACAAGAACCGCATAAACCGGCGCAACAAGAAAAGCGGGTAGGGGAGCTTTATCCGAATACGCATGGCCATTGATCACTGCCTTATCGCCAAGCCCTTCTGCATATGCATCAATGTACACTGTTCCTTCACCGACCAATGCCGCAACGGTCGCTGCACGTGAAACACTGTTGTCATTGCGAGCATGATCCAAATGCCATGCGCATAGGAAGGTGTTGATCAGGAAGAAAAGGATAAGCTGCGTGCGGGTGGGCATTTTCGGTTTGTTGGTCGTCCGATGATCAACGTAAGTGCGAATTGCCGAAGATCTATGCTCGAACTAACCTTACTCACTCCCTTAACAGATCCAACTTATAGAAGTGGAAATCCGGGCTGTTCAGATCGATCTTGAAGCCTTTCACGTTGTGATCGGCGTCGAAGTTAAAGATGATGTAACCTGGCTCTAGGAACGGGTCTGCGTGGTTCCAACGGTAGGTGTCATAGTGCCAGTGTTCCAAGGTGCCAGTGAAAAGTTCTTTGGCGTGCGGGAAGGTGAGTACAGCATTTCCTGCGACCTCCGTGATGGCTACGCTACCGTAGACCTTATCGGTATAAGTCCCCGCCAATTTGTTGTTGCTTACAGTGGGTTTCGTGCCTTTTACGCGGGCGGTGAGGCGGTCGGCAACGCGTTTTACTTCACGTTCGTTGCGGATTGCCAAGCGTGGGATCATAGCCGCCACCGGATCGGCAGTTCCATCACCTAAATACATGTTCAAGATCTTCGCGGTTATTGCAAATACGGAGTAGCTCTCGCCATTGCCTAAACAGATCACCGCGAGATCCTTATCCGGAACTACAGCATGGTTCAGTATGAAACCGGGCATACCGCCACTGTGGGTGATCACTTTTTCATTGTCCTGATATTCCACGAACCAACCCAAGGCAGCACCATCGCGGCGGCCACCCATGGCTAATTGCGTTGACGTGATCATGTTGAAGGTTTCTTCGCTCAAGAATGGCGCGCCGTTATGCTTTCCTTCGTTGGCCCACATGGCATCCCAGCGTGCAAGATCCGTTATGCAGCTGTTGATGCCACACGCACCATCAGCACCTTGCAGCGCCTGGTAGGGCATGCTTTTTTGTGGAGCGGTAGAGTCCTGTCCTTTGCGGACGTGAGGTAGGGCTACGTTGTCGAATTTGCTGAGGTCGGAGGTTTCCACGGTGGTGCGTTTCATGTCCAACGGTTGCAGGATGCGCTCCGTAACGAACTGGTCCCAGGTCTTTCCACATACGGATTCGATCAGTTGCGCTGCAGCGATGAACATGAGGTTGCTGTAGCCGAACTCATCGCGGAACGCGAACGAGAACGGTTCCTTGCTGTGCCTATCCAAGATCTCACGCTGGCTCAGATCAGTGCCGTACCACAACAGGTCACCATCGAAGGTGCCCCAACCGCTCCGGTGGCAAAGCAGGTCCTTCACCATCATGTGTTCGGTAACATATGCATCCGGCGTACTGAACCATGGAAGGTGTTTCACTACGGGATCGTTCCAATCTACTTTGCCATCGTCAACAAGCAACCCCACAGCGCATGCCGTGAATGCTTTGCTCATGCTTGCAATGAAGAAGATGCTATTTGCATCAACCGGTTCTGGTTTTGCGAGATCCAATTTTCCAAAGCCATTGCTATAGAGGAGCGCACCATCCTTCACAATTCCAACGGCTAGGCCAGGTTGATCGAATTTCTGTATAGCATCGGCAATGTATGCATCCAAGGTGCTGAGATCGGGGGTGTTGTTCTGGGCATAGGTTCCAGCGCCCAATAAAATAGCGCATAGAGAAATAACTCGAAGTTTCATGCCGCTAATATCCGGAACTATTGTTGATCGTGCGGTTTGAAGCTCGAACAGCGTTCTTTAAGAACTACATAAGCACAATTCTATTATTCAACGACAGTGTATCTTGTTGAATGGCTCTGAAGATCATGCTTCTGGAACACGCCGTTCAACGAAGTACATCATCATGTCACCCTTGCCCTTTGCTTGCACTTTTCCACGTTCCGTGAAAGTAAGATCCGGCTCGCTTTTCAACAACGTATACGTCGCCTCACTGATATTTACGTGTCCCACTTCTCCGCTGCTCTCCATGCGCGAAGCCGTGTTCACGGTGTCACCCCAAATGTCGTATTGGAATTTTTTCACCCCTACGATGCCCGCCACTACCGGCCCAGTATGGACACCTATCCTGATCTCAAAGAATGCAGTGCCGAGCGCTACCTTCCGCGCCTTACCATCTGCGATGAAGTCGCGCATCTCCAAGGTTGCTCCGATCACATCTTTTGCATGGGTGGCGTTCGGAGTTGGCAGACCACCTGCAGCCATGTAAGCGTCGCCGATGGTCTTGATCTTCTCCAGCCCGTGCCGCTCACATATCCGATCGAATTCGCTGAAGCATTCGTGGAGATCACGCACTAAGTCCTTCGGGCTCATTGCCTCGCTAATCGCCGTGAAGCCTTTGAAGTCCGTGAAAAGTACCGTCACCTGCTCGATCTGCCGCGCTTCCGCTTCCCCTTTTACTTTCAATTCTTCAGCCACCTCTTCCGGAAGGATGTTGAGCAGTAGCTCCTCACTACGTTTCTTTTCCCTTCCGATACGGTTGCGCTGTTTGAAGAATATGCCGGCGAACAGACCTACTAAAGCAAAGCCGCCGAGGGATCCATTGCGCAATAGTTTCTGGCGTTTGAGCTCCTGCAACGCCAACTCATCCTTCTTCTCCTGCTCGGCCAACGTTGCTGCTTCCTTCTTGTCAAATGAATATTGCATTTCCAGCTTCGTGAGCTTCTTTGTGTTCTCTTCATTGTACAAGCTATCACGATAAGCGATGTGTTGCTGGTAGCTCGCCAGGGCTGAGCGATGATCACCCATGGCCACATAACCATCCATCAATCCTTTGCACAATTCCATTGCCGAATGATCGCTGCCTAATTGTTCGGCCATGTTCAGGCCAATATGATACCATTTCACGGCCGCTGCCGCATCGCCCATGTCCATGTAGACACCTCCGATATTGGCATAGCTGATCATCTCACCATTCTGATCTCCGATGTTTTTGAAGATCTCCAATGCGAATAGCTGGCTTTTCAGCGACTGTTCGAGGTCGCCTTTTTCTTTGTATAAGGTCCCGATATTCCCATGACATGCGGCGATCTGCTTCTGGTCGCCAGCTTCCTCGTAGAGCAGTAAAGCCGCTGTATAGTTTTCAAAAGCCGCATCTATTTCACCCATTGCTTTGTGGATATTCCCGAGCTTGATCCGGGTATTCGCCATTCCCCGCTTGTTGCCGGTCTGCACGAGTATGCCCAACGCCTTATTACAGTTGACCAACGCTTCCGCGTAGGCTTTCTGCTTAAGATGGATGATCGCGATGTTGTTGTACGAATAGGTCATACCGGAGCTATCACCTTCAGTTTCCTGGATCCGCAGTGCCATCAAGTTAGTTTCCATGGCCTTCGGGAAATCTCCTAGGGTTAACTGAACTGCACCCATATGATTGTACCAGTTGGCCATCGAACTCATCTTTCCTGCCGCCTTATCCATTGCCACTGCAAGCAGATAATACCGGATCGACTCTTCAAGTTCACCTCGATTCTTGTGAACGTGACCTATGTTCCCATAGGAATTAGCAATGCCAGCTTTATCGTCCAATCGTTGCCGAATACGCAACGCAGCCTCGTGTTCAGCCATGGCGCTATCCAGCGATCCAAGCTGCATGTAGGCCAAGCCTATATGGCTATGCGCTTGCGCAATTCCTTGCTCAAATCCCAACCTTTTGGCCAATGTGCTGGCTTCATTTGCAAGTATGATAGCGGTGTCGTGCTTTCCTACTCGCCAGCCCGCTTTCTCGCTTAGCAGGTTCAGGATTTTGACCTTGTTCGTGTCCTGCTTCGCCCGTCGCAATTCGGTGGTCAGAGAATCGATCTGCGCATAACTGCCGAATGCGAGGGAGACAAGTAGCACTGTCGCTAACTGTTTCAACGTTTCCATGGGAGAATGGTGATTTTGACTTAGATCGCAATCTAATACGATCCCGCTATTCGATCATCTACAACTACAGAGGTTTTCGATCGGAGTCGAGCGTTCCCACTACTGAACCAGCCCACTAATTCTTCACGAAACGATGTGCTACCCGTTCGCCATTCATCTTCGTAATGTTGATCAGATACATGCCCGCTACAAGTCCACTGATATCCAACGTGGTGCGGTCGCTGGAAATACCTTCGCTTTGTAGCAACCTTCCATCCAACGCATGTAGCGTGAACATTGCGTTCGGTTCATCAAGGAACACATTCACTTCTTGGCTTGCCGGATTCGGGTAGATGCTGAAGCCATCCGTTTCCGTAGTTGCTATTCCCGTATTTACATCCACAGAGAAAACGCAAGGTTCTGTGATCACTGGCTCGTTGAAATCGAAGTAGATGTTTGCGATGTTCTCGATCTGAGCTCCATCCTGTAAGTTGCTTTCCGGTTTTACTTTGAACGTTACGAAGCCATGGCTATTAGGTTCATCGGACACGCTATCCGGTAGGAAGATCGGATCAAAAACAAAGACCAATAGCCCTTCATTCATGTACCATGTATTGGTGTGCGATCCGCTCACGTATTCCATGGTGTGCCATTGGAGGTCACTGCTCAACGTATCGGTGATCACTACACGCTCGGCGGGGTAGTTACCGGTATTCTGGAAGCGTATGGTGTACTCGATGTATGCGCCGTTCTGAACTTGTTCCGGCGTTAACGTAGCAGGTGATGCGGTCTTATCATTCGGGTCAAATGAACCTACGACCATTCCGGCAAAAGCAACGGAATTGTCCGCTGGTGTTGTATCCGCAGCAGCAGGCAGCGCGCTGAACAGGTGATCCAAAGGAGTTCCCAATGCTGTTCCTACAGGAGTGTTGAGCGTTACAATGGCATCCCACTCATCGCCGGGCATCATCATTAAGGACCAACTTGCATCCGTAGCGTTGAGTGTAGCTGGGGCTACGGTGCTTGTACCCCAATTCTGGTCGGCATCGAATGTTAGGGTAACGTCTGCCGTGGTGGACTCGGTTCCGATGTTCTTAACGTTCAAGTAAAGGTTGTTGCTAAAACCAGGTCGCGCCTGTGCGGTGTGAAATTGAACGACCAGATCATGTACGCCCGGTATGGCTTGGTAGCCGATATCGTTCAACGAGTCGATCTGCAAGGCTGCAAGGGTTATGGTGGTAGCGGCAGTTGTGCGTGTGTGATAAAGAACATCCTGGCCATCCAGCGTGAAGGTGCCCACATCCATAGGCAATACGTAGTTGCCATTCGCGTCCGGTGCGGTCAGGTAGTTTCCCGGAGTGGCTTCTACTGTGGCGTTCAAAAAAGGTGCTTCGCCAGCATCCAATGAGCCGTTACCATTCTCATCATTAAAGACCGTGCCTGTTATTGCTTCCTGCAGAATAGCGCACGGACCGGTAACCACATCACAGACCACGAGCGGAAAACCAAGCTCACTCAACACAGGATCATACGCTAGTGGAATGTTCGGTAGGCAGTTCAAGTTGTTGCCTGTGGTATTTAGGTTAGCCAATCCGTTGGGCAACGTGGGTAAGCAGGCCAATGTATTGTTGGAACAGGTAAACCATGTTAAACTACTTGGCAGTGCTGGTAAAGAACCAAGTGCATTATTATCACAATGGAAACGATCCAGGCTATTTGGTAGAGTTGGGAGTGTGGTGAGTTGGTTATTCGCGCAGTTGAAATATTGCAATGAATCAGGTAATGTTGGCAACGCAGTGAGGTTGAGGTCGCCACAGGATAGACTTATGATCGTGTTGGGAAGCGGAGGCAGCGTGTTGATGTTGATCGCATCACACCAGAAAACATTAAGTGCCGGTGGGAGTGATGGGAGTACCAACGAAGGGTTCGATCTACAATCCAAAGATTCCATGCCAGTGGGCAACGTGGGAAGTACCGAAAGGTTGTTCTGCGAGCAGCTGAGGTATTGCAATGAAGCTGGGATCGCAGGAAATACGGATAACTGATTACCTGAGCAATCTATTGTCCAAATCATCGGAGGAAGTGTAGGCAATGCGGTGAGTGATGTAGCAACACATCCTAAGCGGCGAAGTGCGGGGGGAAGTGTAGGCAGTTGGAACAATGGATTGATACCACAATACAAAGCGTCAAGCGTAGAAGGCAATGCAGGTAGACTGTTGATCTGGTTGGAAGTACAATCAAGTTCGATCAAGCTTTGGGGTAGATCGGGGAGGCCGGTAATTACGTTCACCGAGCAGTCCAGGTCTTCCAAAGTGTTCGGCAAGGTGGGTAGGCTGGTGAGGTTATTGATGCGTAAGTTCAATATCTCCAAATTCGGTGGTAACTCGTTCAACGTCGTTATGGCGTTGTTGTTGGCCCTTAGCTCAACAAGGCCCGTGAAGTATTCCACACCGCTAAGGTCCGTAATGCCCGCGCAGCAGATCGGTAGAACAGCTAGGTTCAGTACATCCGCATGGGTGGTATCCAACACGTTGCCGTTCATGGCGGCAGGCACGAAGAATTGGAGTTTCGTTACCAAAGCTGCATCAGGCACAACGAATTGTGCAACCGCTTGGTGTAATGAAAGAATTGAAAGGATGCAGGAGGCAAAAGTGGCTTTGAGTATGGACATTATGTTCAGGGGTCGGGAAAGAGACGTGATCCATGTCGAATAGGTTGCCAAGGGCGCAATAGGGCACCTCGACTCCGCTCGGCGACCTATTGCAATGTAGGTCTTCGGGCACTAGGGCTTTTCGACTCCGCTCGGCGACCTATTGCAATGTAGGTCTTCGGGCACTAGGGCTTCTCGACTCCGCTCGAAGTCCTATTGCAATGTAGGTCTTCGGGCTGAGCCAAGATGCCGGAATACAAAAAGATAAAGATCAATGCCCATCTTTCTTCTCCTTCTCTTCCTCTTTCATGATCACCGCCCCTTTCAATTCGGTGCTGTCCGTTACACCATCAAGTACTTCAATGTGGATGCCGTCACTTAAGCCTGTCTTTACATAGGTACGGCTCCAGCCTTCGCCTGCTTTAACTTCTACGAATGCACTGTCGCCTTCCTCGTTGAAGTCGATCACCGACTCTGGAATGCTCAGCACGCTGTCGCGCTCTTGAAGCACGATATCGGCATTGGCACTATATCCTGCTCGCAGCGTTTGGCCTTCATGCAGTTTCACAGCGGCTTTGATCTTGAATTGGATCGCGCCTTCTTCTTCCACTCCTTTCGGGGCGATGTATTCCACCTCGGCATCCCACTTCGCATCATCGATCGCACCAATGGTCAACACGATCGGCATACCCAAACGCACCTTGCCTACTTCACTTTCATCCAGATTGCCCTCGAATATCAAGTCCTTCATATCAGCTACCGATGCGATCGTGGTGCCTTCGTTGAAGTTGTTCCGTTCGATCACACTGTTGCCTTTTTCCACGGGCACATCCAATACCATTCCATCAATGGTACTTCGCACCAATGTGTTGCTGCTGCTGCCACTGCTTTTGCTAATGCCTTCACGCACCACGCTCAGATTGTCTTCCGCGCCACGTTGATCTTCCTGCGCATTGTTCAGTGCCAGACGGAACTGGTCCATTTCTGCTTGTGCGATAACGCCTTTGTCGAACAACGGTTTGTTGCGATCGAAATTTAGCTGCGCATTCTCAACGCTGATCCGGGCTTGCCGCACGCGACTTTCGGATGAGCTGAGCGAGATCATGTCCGGTACGATCTGGATCTTGGCCAGCACATCGCCTTTCTTCACAACATCCCCAGCTTCTACCATTAATTCCGTAATGATACCGCTTACGGTGGGTTTTATCATGATCTCGAACCGTGGAACAACACTGCCATTGGCTACGGTTTTTTTCTGGATCGTGCGTTTCTCCGGCTTCACGATCTCATACACTTCCGGTGGTGTCATTTCCTTACTGATCAACCAGCCCATCATGCCGATGAACGATAGTGCGAGGAATATCAAAAAGATCTTTCGTTTCATGTGTCAACTTCTTACTTATCTGTTCTTAGGGCATCCACGGCTTTGATCTGTAGTGCGCGTTGCGCAGGCACAAGCCCAGCGAAAAGTCCGCATACGATCAAGATCAATAAAGCCACTGCTGCAACGGTAATGTTAGCACCAGGTGGTGAGAAAAAATCGCTTTGGATATCCAGAAGAACAACGCCCTCCAAAACCAACGTGCCGGCCATCATACCAAGCACGCCAGCGAAAAAGGTGAGTGATACTGCTTCCAGAATGATCTGCGTGCGAATATTCGCAGGGCTGGCCCCAATACTTCTGCGGATACCTATCTCCTTGGTGCGCTCCTTCACATTCACGAGCATGATGTTGCTTATACCGATCACACCGGCTACCAATGTTAGTGTACCGACCAGCCAACTTATGAATGCTATGGCAACGAATAACATGTTCATCATGCCAAAGGTCTCCTGCATGTTCCAACTTCCGAAGGCCAGCACGTCGTTCGGGTCCACTTTGTGGCGTTTTGCCATCAGTGCTTTTGCTTCTTTATCGATCTCAGAGACCTCCACACCCGGCTTACCGGTTATGCTGAACCAATGCACTTCATCCATGCTGTTGAAGGCTTTCTGGAAAGTGAGGAAGGGGATATGGATATTGGCATCCTTGTTCTCACCCATGTCGCCGCTCGCTTTGGGTTTGTATTCGCCGATCACTTGAAAATACACGCCTTGTATCTTAATGAAATGCCCAACAGGATCATCACCTTCGAACAATACCTTGACCACTTCCGGACCAACTACGCACACCTTCCTGTTCTCGTGATTGTCCTTGCTATTGATGAATCTGCCACGGGGCATTTCAACCGCTTGGATCTGTATGATCTCCGGAACATCACCGTATATGTTGAACGCTCCTGTGCGGCCTTCGTAGGTTACGTTATTGGCACCCTGCCAGCCACCAAGCTGCAGGCGGGGTGCAACTATATCGGCTTTTGGGATATTGGCTTTGATCGCTTCTATATCGCTGTTGTTGAAGTTGAATCGGCGACCGCGCTTGAATCCTGCATAGGGCATACTAGTGGATTGCGTCCATAGGAACATGCTGTTGGTGGCCCACCCATCGAATCCTTTTTGTACACCCCTCTCCAACGCTTTGCCCATGCCCAACATCACCATGAGCATGAAGATCCCCCAGGACACGCCGAACATGGTAAGCGCACTCCTCAGCTTATTCCGGCTGATGGTGTTCCATATTTCATTCCAACGGTCGCTATCGAACATCACTCGTCTCTTAAGGCCTCAATAGGCCGAACGTTTGCTGCAATGCGTGCAGGGATCCAACCTGCTATGGCCCCAGCAAGTACTAACAGTAGTAATGCTCCAACAGCTACACTGAGCTTTACCTCGGGATCCCGGAACATCTCACTTCCGGGAATAGCTGTCGCTAGGCCTTCGATCAGCATAAAGCCGAAGAACAGACCGAAGAACCCGAATACACCCGTTACGAATATGGCTTCCATGATCACTTGGGAGATCACGTTCATGGGCGTAGCACCCAATGCTTTTCGGATACCGATCTCACGTGTACGGTCTTTTACAACGATCAGCATGATGTTGCTTACACCAACGATACCGGCGATGATGGTGCCCAGACCAATGAAGATCGTGAACCAGTTTATACCGCCGAAGATCTCGTTGAACATGGACAGGTTCTCCACGTTGTTGTCTATATATAGAGCGCGATCGTCCTTCGGGTCGAATTGGTGCCGACCAGAGAGAACCGCGATCGCACGGCTTTCTGCTTGTTTGGATCCCAATTCCGAAGCATCCGCAAAACTGAAAACGATACGATCCACCTTGTCATCCGCATGGAACACTTTTTGGGCTGCACTAAGTGGAATGAAAACTGAACTGCTTTGGTTGTTGCCTCCTCGACCTTCACTTTCAAACTTGTAGATCCCCACCACTTCGAAGGGTATGCCATTTACTTGTACCCATTTGTGGATCGGATCTTCTTTCTTGAATAACGCTTCAACGGCATCTTGTGCCATGACGATCACTTTGCGTGTTTCGTTCTGGTCCACTTCATTGATGAAACGCCCGCTGGTAACCACCTGACGTTCCAACGCTTGGTAATTGGGTTGTATTCCCTTAATGGTAAAGTTGCCATAGTTCTTACCATAATTCAGTTGGCTTCGTCCACGCCATAGTCGGAATTCACCGCTTACATCGATCACTCCGGGCACTATGTTCTTCAGCGCACGGATATCGCCCATGTCCAACTGTATTTCCCGGTTCGGTGGTAGACCTTTGTAGATCTTGCTCGTTTCACCGCCCCATATACTGATGGAGTTCATCGCCGTATTCCGGAAGTTGTAAGAAAAGCCATTGCCGAGTCCGGCAGCCAGTCCAAGGAGCAGGACCAATACCGCTATACCCCAGAATACACTGAAACCGGTCAACACGGTGCGCAATTTGTTCTTGCTCATCGTGTCGAAGATCTCTTGCCATTTATCCCGGTCGAACATGTCTTATTGGATCAACGCGTTGTGGCTTTCGATCAAACCGTCCTTTAAATAGATCAAGCGATCCGTCATATTAGCGATCTCTCGCTCGTGGGTAACGATCACAACGGTAATGCCCAGTTCCTTATTCACGCGGATCAGTTGGGCCATAACATCCGAACTAGTGGTGCTATCCAACGCTCCAGTGGGCTCATCCGCTAAGATGAGCTTTGGATCGCTGATCAACGCACGTGCAATTGCAACACGCTGTTTTTGACCACCACTAAGCTCATTCGGCATGTGCCCAGCCCAATCACGCAGCCCCACCTTTTCGAGCATATCATATGCTTTTTCCTGCCTGATCTTTCTGCTCACTTTCTGGTAATAGAGGGGCAAGGCAACATTCTCCCAAGCGTTCTTGAATGCAATAAGATTGAAGCTCTGGAATACGAAGCCGATATATTGACTTCGGATCTGTGCGGCTCTGGTCTCTGTAAGATCCACAATGGGCATTCCGTCCAGCAAATAGGTGCCACTGTCCAAGTTGTCCAGGATCCCGATGATGTTCAGCAAGGTGCTTTTGCCGGAACCTGAACTGCCCATGATACTTACCAATTCCCCCTTTTTTATTGTCAGGTCAATGCCTTTGAGAACCTCCAAGGTATTGCTACCCATCTGGTAGGACTTCCGAATGCCGGTGAGCTTGATCATAGTGCTAGTGGAACGGGTACGAAATTACCGGATGTGCCCGTAGCGTTTCCCGTGGTTACACGAACGGCGGGGGAGCGTTAGGAGCGGTGTGCTGAGAATGATCGCTCAGACATGAACTGCCGTGTAGTGGAGTTATCATACCCTACGAAAAACCAGATCGAATAGGGATCTGATCACCAACACCTCCTGAAGAATGCCACCAACATAGGTGTAATGGTTCACTTTGCCTTCCGGTAATGTGAGTTTATAGGTTCCCTTTCCAGTGGTCTCCATAGGACAGTATCCCATCACACTTTCAACAAAGATCATGGGCTGTCCAATGGGTTCCTCGTAATACATCCGGGCGGTGGTCCATTCAACAGTGCCGTTGTGTATGAAATGGTTCCTGGGGTGTACATAGCAATGTGCCTCGGCTCCTACTAGCGTCATACGGCTGCTGTCGCGCATTTCTCCATTGATCCGCATATGTGCTCCGCAACTGGTGATCGTCTTCCTATGATACTCCGTGATAGTGGTGCTTTGCACGGTATTCTTCCAGAGAATGCTGAACTCGGAATTGGAGATCATGCTGTAATAAGTGCGATCTCCTGACACCTTACGCGTTGCTTGAATATTCCCGATCACATCGCCGCCTTTTAGGATGTTGTAGCTGGCGTTCTGGGCGTTGGTTCCGCATGTTGCGTATAACAGTGAGATCAGGAACGACCATGAACGGAAGGAATTCTTAGGCATCGGTTTTACTGGTCCTTGTACTGGTCTGGCCCGCAATTTAGGCTGTATTGATCGTTCCTAGGAAATGGCAGCCAAGCTTCAAGGAATCAGGCGTTCCCCTCGTTTCATACCAGATCCCAAACCGAGTGCTTTTTGCTTGGCCGTACAAAAAGTACAACGGTAAACAACACATTCATGAATGGGATAACAGCGATCAACCCGCTCCAGTGTACCCAGCCAATATCCCGAGCACGGTGTGCACTGTTCCAAACAAAACCGGCGAAGAAGGCGAATGTGCTTAGGCAGAGGGCGAGGGGTAGTGCATTGGCAAGCCATGGTCCGATCAATGCAAAGGGGTTGACCCAGCTCTTGATCACATGCTGTATGCCAAGATCCGGGACCAATGAGATAATGAACAGGTCTGCAAAGGCTTTTGCTAGTGCAAGCGCGGAAATATTGCGCTGGTAATGCAGTTTGTCCGTGCATCCATCGCAGTGTAGGAGGTGTAAGATGGTGGTCATTTTGATAGCTGTTCAGTGAACAATTGGGTCATTGCGCCACCGATATGCGCGTGCTTGAAGATGTAACCAAGTTGTAGTGCTTTGGTCGGAATTACTTGTCGACTTTTCAGGATCAACTCGGTTTCCGTGCCCATAAAGAAGGCACCGATAGTTAACATCCAAACCGGTGCATTGATATGGAAGATGGGCTTTGTATGCTGGCGGATCTGCTCCATGAATGCACGTTGTGGCAAAGGGTTCGGTGATGCAAGATCGATGATGCCTTCCACAGTAGGCGTGTCTATGATCCAGTTGAAAAAATGCTTCACATCTTCTTCATGTATCCAGCTCACGAATTGGTTCCCGCTACCATGCGCCCCGCCCAACCCCGCTTTTGTTATGCCTACGTACATGGGCCACGCTCCGCCTTGGTTGCTCAATACGATCGCACTGCGCACCGCGACTTGGCGCACGCCTTTTAGTGTATGACAGAAGAATTCCTTCTCCCAGGCCTTTACAATTCCCGGACTGAAATCCGTACCCAATTCGCCGGTGAATTCATCTTGTGGTCGGTCTTCAGCATGTCGGTACACGGTGGCGCTGCTCAAGTTGATCCACGTTTCGGGCGGGGTCGTACATGCGGCTATGGCATCGCCTAATACGCGGGTGGCATTAACACGACTGTTCAGGATCAAGGCTTTGTTCTTTGCTGTATACCTGCAGTCCACACTGCGGCCGGCCAAATTGATAACGGCTTTGGCGGATTCCAGTTCCTTTGCCCAGGGGCCAATTGAGCTTGCATCCCAATGCATGTGGCGTATCCCCGTTGCACTTTTCGTCTTCGGGCTTCGCGACAGCACGACCACGTCGTAGCCTAGTTCAGCAAAATGCTGTTGCAGGATCTTGCCCATGGTGCCTGTACCACCTGCAAGGATGATCTTCCTCTTGCTTTTCATGGGTTAGCGTTTTGGAGTTTCAACATGGGGAATTGCAGGTGGCAACGGACGATGTTCTCTGCTTTTTCTCCGGCCCCGAAAGAACAGGAATAGGTTGAAGAACAGCATGATCCCAAGATAGATGCTGAACCCGCCGATCTTGCTGGCGAGTACCTCGACCATTGCCTGATAACCAAAAGCCACATCGCGGTAGTAATGGTCGATCTTCAAGATCTTCATCGCGAAGCCGATGTTAAGCAGATAGAACCCGACCTCGAACAGTTTATTGGTGCTGTGCGCAATGTCTTCTTTGCCATTGAAAATATCGAGCATGAATACTCGTGCATTGCGGAACAGGGTGCGCGCCACATAAAGCGTTAGGCCCATTGTTATGGTCAGGTAGACCATGTACGCGAGGATGAACTTATTTTCCATTGTCTTGGTTATTTCGTGTCAGCAGCGCTCATGATCGCTGCGTTATGTAAGCTTCGCCGCTCATGATCGGCATGTTTGCTTTTCTTAGAATGTGCCCAAATGAAGAGGGTCGTAATGTTGGTGTAGTGGAGGCCGGCTAGACCATAGAGGATCAAGGCAACGTGTTGGCCCAGCGTACTTATCATTTCTTGCGCACTGTTGATGGTCTCCCAAGCGCTTAACACGAGCGCTACATATCCGAAGTTCACGATGTAACAGCCTACCAATAGCACGTTGTTCACCGCATCTACGAATTCAGTTTCATTGTCGAAGATCCGCAACATCCATACGCGACCATGTTTGTGGCAAACCTGTGCAACTACAACTGTTATCGCCACCATCGCGGGGAAGAAGATCGCGTAGCTGACCAGGTTGAAGTTCATTGGTCATTTTGTTAATGAAATTTCAATAAATTATGAAACATATGATCAAAAATAGCAACATCACCGGAGGAGGGTGGATGCCGCTTTCAAGAACCACTGTACATCCCTACGTGTACTTTTCTCCAACACCGCATCAATCGTTCCTGTTAGGTCATGTAGGTCGGTGGTCATTTCACGAAAGGCTTTGGCATCCTTGGTAGTTCCCTCTGTCTTCTTCAGCTCGCTGAGCAGTTTTACCATGGGTTCCAACTCCCTTTTCTTGCGCTCACGGGTAATGTGCGTAGCAATCTTCCACACGTCTTTTTCAGCTTGAAAAAATTCCCTGCGTTCCCCGCTCTTCAACACTTTATCCACCAATTGCCAGTCGATCAAAGCGCGTAGGTTCATGTTGGCGTTGCCGCGGCTGATGTTGAGCTGTTCCATGACATCCTCGGTGCTCAACGGCTCGGCGCTGATCAACAACAATGCATGTACTTGCGCCATGCTCCTATTGATGCCCCAATGCGTTGCAAAAGTGCCCCACGCTTGGGTGAATCTGTCTTTTGCTTCGTGTAGTTCCATCGTTCAATGGTACAAATCTAGGATGAAAGAACTGAATTTTCAAATAGTATTGAAAATTAGTGACGAATTTTTTCAAGAATACCTAAAGTTCAAAGAAGTTCAAGTGTTCAGGATCACCTAGCGCACAAAACTGGAATTCCAGGTTCGTTGGTCAACATGCGCTCCTTTTCCGCATCCGCGATGTAGCGGTATTCATCAGATGCCATCGACATGATCGCAATGCAACCTGCCCCGATACGATCCGCATAAGCGATCGTTTGAACAGCAAAACCGATCGAGAACGATGTTTCATCATCTTCTACGTTCATATGCCGGATCCCGACCTTCGTCAGGTATTCACTCATATGCTTCTTGTTTGCCAGCAGATCCTCACTCGGTTGCTCACCGGGGCGGTTCAATTGGTAAATATGCACCTCACTGCCAAAGGCTGAAGCGAGCATCGATACGGCATTCAATAAATGATCGATCTCTTTATGGCTAGCGACCGGCATTACTATGGTCCCTAGCGAAGTAGGTGTACCGCTATGCGCCTGCACCACCAATGAAGGAACCTCCACGCGCCGGACCAATTTCAGTATGTCCGTTCCGAACAGTGATTGCCGAAGTCCTCGGGATCCGTGTGTAGCACATACCATCATGGCATGTCCTGTTCTGCTTTCGCGTGTTATCTCTTCCATGAATTCACCGTCGCGGAAATGACATGTGATCGGTGCTTGTTTTACATGTGAGACCTGATCGTCCATTTTGACTTTTGCCGCGATACGGGCCTCTCCCTGCGATTCTGCCTTGTTCATTACATGCAAAAGCGAGACAGAGGAATTGAGTCCGGCGGCTAGCATGTCCGCATATTGAATTCCTTTCAACGATGTTTCGGATAGATCGGTGGGACAGAGGATGTCTTTCATTGAAATGGGGGTGTGGATGAGATCGTCCAAGCGAATGTACGGAGCGAGGAATGGAACTTTGATCTTTAGTGGATATTCAGGGCCAAATTACCCGGAAATGGGTATCCTTGGATCAAGAGATTGTTGCGTAATGTAGGACGTGGTTCAAAACTCCTGAGCTGTTTTCTTGCTGCCCCATTGCATCGTTCCTACATTGTCGGCTTGCTTTGATCGTATGCCGAACTTTCTATCAGAACCAGCTACTACGACCTTGAACGTTGGTGAACTTCTTGAACGTCACTTCGGATATCGCAGCTTTCGGCCTCAGCAGAAGGAAGTCATCGATCATGTTCTCAAGGGGAACGATGCCATTGTTCTAATGCCGACAGGAGGCGGAAAGAGCATTTGTTTTCAACTTCCAGCTTTGGCGTTCGATGGGCTGACCGTGGTGATATCACCCTTGATCGCATTGATGAAGGATCAGGTACAGGCACTTCAAGGAAATGGAATTGCGGCAGCATATTTGAACAGCTCATTATCATACAATGAGGAGCAGGAAATAAACCGCGAATTGCGCAGCGGGGCAATGAAGTTGCTCTACGTTTCACCAGAACGTCTTTTCCAACAAGGCTTCTTGGAACGGCTGGAAGAATTGAATGTTAAGCTTTTCGCGGTCGATGAGGCCCATTGCATTAGTACATGGGGCCATCATTTTAGACCAGAGTACAAGCAGTTGCATGCACTGAAACAACGGTTCCCTGAAGTTCCTGTGATCGCGCTAACAGCAACTGCAGATAGAACTGTACGTGGTGACATTGGGCATTGCCTCGGCCTTAAAGCTCCGAAGACCTTCGTTAGCAGCTTTGATCGCCCCAACCTTTCACTCGCCGTGTTGCCAGGCCTGGATAGGTGGAAGGCGATAGAGCGGATCATGGCAAGGCATGTCGGGCATTGCGGGATCATCTATTGTAACAGTAGAGCAAGTACTGAAAAGATCGCAGCGAAGTTGCAGAAGATCGGGGTGAAGGCCGAGTTCTATCATGCGAAAATGGATGCAGAAGATCGGAGCCGTGTTCAAGATGATTTCATTCAAGGCAAAACGCATGTGATCTGTGCAACGATCGCTTTCGGTATGGGAATCGACAAGAGTGATGTACGGTTCGTGATCCATTATAACCTACCCGGTACCGTTGAGGGATATTACCAGGAGATCGGGAGAGCCGGGCGTGATGGTAAGCCAGCTGAAACGATCCTGTTCTACAGTTATGCCGATGTGCAGACACAGATGCACTTTGCCAACGAGATCGAGGAACAGCGCTACAAAGATGTCGTAGTTGCTAAACTGGAACGTATGAAGGAGTTCGCCGAGGCCCAAGTATGCCGACGGACGATCCTGCTCAGTTACTTCAGTGAAGACAGCGCAGAGGCTTGTGGAAATTGTGACGTCTGCCAGGATCCACCGAAGTACTTTGATGGGACCATACTAGCGCAGAAGGCGTTGAGTGCGGTGGTGCGCAGTGGACAGAAATTACCGATGTCCGTGTTGGTTGATGTGTTGAAAGGATCCCACAGCCATGAAGTAACCGAGAAAGGATGGGACAGGATCAAAACGTTCGGAGCAGGGAGTGATATAACCGCTTTTGCTTGGGTACAGTTCATTCAGCAATTCATGCACCTAGGTCTTATCGAAGTTGATTATCGTGATCATCATCACTTGATCATTACAACTCCAGGTGAAGCAGTCTTAAAAGGCGAGCGACCAGTGCGTTTGGTGAGTCCGGATACGGTGAAAGAGCGTCAGGAACGCACTAAGCGTACACGGCAAGTGGTTGCAGAACCAAGCCCCGCAAGCGCTGATCTACTAAGCGCATTGAAAGATCTTCGACGTACGCTGGCCAAGGCAATAGGTAAACCTGCTTACGTGGTATTCAGCGATGCTTCATTGATCGATATGGCTGAGAAAAGACCGACCAACCTGTACGAATTCCGATTGGTCAACGGTGTTGGCGATCACAAGGCCAGCCAGTTCGGTGAAGCATTCCTGAATGTGGTGAAAGAGAGGGTGGGGTAAAAGGTGATCTCCCGACCCAGTTTGTCCTCGAACGACCTACTGGTTCACAATTCCCCAGCGCGCAACTTCAACTCATGCACATCATGCAAGTCCTTCGCGCGGCCCGCTTTTAATTTGCTTTCGATCAAGTCAGATCTTCCGATGACCAAATACTTCGTGATCGGATGACCTAGGATCGTTGCCTCTATTCTGCGCGACCAAGCTTCCTCGAATGTGCAGCTCGGGTTGGATCGAGTGATCAATTCAACCTCCATCATAGGCGAGATCTTGATCGACATATTACGTTCCTGCGCCAACACATCGTTCGGGATCTTACCAACTTCGAAACCTATTGACTCTAAAGCCTTGAAAAGCTGTTCAAAATTCGCCGGTGTTGGCTCTATCCAAAAATCCAAGTCTGCTGAATGACGCTGATACCCGTGGAAATTCACGGCGCCGCCGTCGACCATCAACATGCGTACATGATGCGCGAAGGTCGCTTGTAGGAATAAAAGTATCTCTTGGTCAAATGGCCGCATTGCGCCTATGGATAACAAAATTGCGCTCATCTTTCTCAACTTGTTCAGCATCTGGACCGCTCGGGTCCGGGAGCTTGGAGTAAAAGCTGTTCAAGAACCAAATGAAGCGCTCATTCGGGGTCAATGCCATGAATTCACGCTGGCGGCGCTCATTGCTCTGCTCCTTTGTTTCGAAACGGATCCTTGGGTCTGAACTTTCCGAGGCCATTGGGTAAAGGTAGAACGAAGCGATCGAAGATCTTGTGTTCGATCACTATGATCCAAGCAAGGTTGGAGCGGTGAGAACGTATGGCTCACTTCTTCAACAAACGCTCCAATTGAAAAAGCCGACTTAATTCGGACTTGTTATTCCCGGAAAAGACGCTTGCAATGGCCGCGGCAGTTTCGAAGGTCAAGCGCTTCATGGTATCATCATAGCGTGTACCGTGCTCTTTATAGTCGTCCACGAAACGCTCCCATGCTTGGTCGGGACTTAATTCACTGTCATTCGCGAAGTCGAAGCTGATACTGATGTAGTGCCCGGCATCCGTCCCGAAAATGTCACGACTACCTTCCAGTGGGAGCCACTTTTCAGCGATCAGTTCCTTCAATCGATCCACTTCCACTTTGCGCACCGCGCCGTCACTGATGGCAACGCTATAAAATAGGTATCCAAGGCTTGTGTATATATCCTGATAGGTTGCAGTGCTTGTCATTGTCTGTGTTGTTTGTTTCGTTGTGATTTCGAAGAGCGTTCCTTTTCCCAAGTGTTCTTTAACGTGAACGCACATTGATGGTGTTCAGCAAGTCTACTTGGTTCCGTTCGTTTTCAACCTGACGATCGACAGGATTTCCGAGTTGCTCACCCAATACCTTTGGTGGTATTACGATAGACTGATCCAGCTGGATACTTTTCATGAAGCGAAGTGGTGTTTGGATGTCGGCCAGTGAGGCGGTTGGGTTAGTGCGTTCGGGTCAGCGTGTATTCATTCACGGTAGCGCTGCGACACCGGTTACCCTCCTTAGAGCATTGTTCCAACGCGCAGGTGAATTGAAGAATGTGGAATTGGTGAGTATCAGTACTCTGGGTGATATTGGAGCGGATGTTCCGGTTGTTGGTGAGAGCTTCTTTTTCAATTCGTTATTCGTTTCAGATAATATCCGATCGATCGTGAACAGTGCGTATGGCGATTACGTACCTGTCTTTCTCAGTGAGATCCCGCGCCTTTTTGAACAGGGCGTACTTCCGTTGGATGTTGCCATTCTCAATGTCTCCCCACCGGATCGTCATGGATTTTGTTCGTTGGGCGTATCGGTTGATGTGGCGCGTTCGGCCTCTCGCAATGCAAAAATGTTGATCGCACAGGTGAATCCGAACATGCCCAGGACTCACGGTGAGGGGAACATTCATGTTGATCGTTTTGCAGCCTTGGTCGAAGTGAACGACCCATTGCCGGAAGTGGATTATAGCGGTAGCATTGGCGACTGTGAAAAAGAGATCGCCAGGAATTGCGCGGAATTGATCGATAATGGATCGACCTTGCAAATGGGGATCGGCGCTATTCCTGATGCAATTCTCAACGCTCTGAAAGGGCACAAGGATCTTGGCGTACATACTGAGATGTGCTCCAACGGGATCATCGAACTTGTAGAAAGCGGCGTGATCAACAACCGGTTCAAGAAAAAACATCCCGGTAGGGTGGTCACAAGCTTTGCGATCGGTACAAGACGCTTATACGATCTGCTTCACGATAATCCGCAGTTCGCATTTCTGGATGCACAGTATGTGAATGACGGTAAAGTGATCCGTGAGAACCCCAAAGTGGTTGCGATCAACAGCGCGATCGAAATGGATATGACCGGTCAGGTATGTGCGGATAGCATTGGTACATACCAGTATTCTGGTGTTGGTGGCCAGCTTGATTTCATGCGTGGTGCTGCACTTTCGAAAGAAGGAAAACCCATCATTGCAATGGGATCGGTGACAAAAAAAGGTATTAGCAAGATAGTGCCGTTCTTGAAGGAGGGTGCTGGTGTTGTGACCACGCGTGCCCACATGCATTACGTGGTCACTGAATTCGGCGTGGCTTATCTGTACGGGAAGAATTTGCGCCAGCGTGCGGAAGCGTTGATCGCTGTTGCGCACCCGGACCATCGGGAGGCATTGGAACGGTCTGTCGTGGAGCGGTTCGGGACAAGGTTCCGCTGATGGTAAAGGATGTGAGATCCGACCGCCACTTGAATTGATCTTGCCATGCAATGGCTGATCGAATGACTTCCGTCAGTTCTCGAATGTGTTAAAGTAGCTACCTTTTTACTGCCTCCGACAATAGGCATTAAAGACAATTGAACATGGCAACGATCCTTCTTCCTACTGACTTCAGCGATGCGGCTTTGAACGCAGCAAAATTTGCTCTTGACCTCTTCGGAACCGAGGGCAATAAATTCATATTGGTGCATACCTACCTCATGCCTTCTTATGATAATGTGCTGCTACCCAGCATAGGGGATATTCCCGAGCGTGAAGCGATCAATCGAACGCGCAGAGTAGAACGAATACTCCGCAAATTCGCGAAGAATGTGAAATTGGGCCGTAAGGTTTCGAGAGTTTCGTTGGTGAGATTGCTCAATGAACTGGACGAAAGCAAAGGGGTGGATATGGTCGTGATGGGCACGCAAGGAGAAGGTAATTACGGAATGGTGGGTAAGAATGCGCGGTCGGTCGTATCAGATTGCACAGCTCCGGTGATCACCGTGCCGGCACAATGGAAGGCGGAACCTGTTGAACGCATCATGTTGGCCTATGACGGTAAGGAGCTTGATCGCTTTACGCTGAACCCTCTATTGGAACTGGTCGATCGCCGTAACGCAGAAATTGCCATCACCCATGTTCGTTATACCGTGCCAGGTCTGGAATTGCTGCCAGACCGAAAAAAATTGGAAGATGTTTTCACCGGTGTGAAGCATTCGTTTCTCACCGTGCAAGGGAATGATGTGATAAAGACCATAGATGAACTCGCCACGCAAGGTCGTATTCAAATGGTTGCTGTGGTACACCGCCAGATGGGGTTCTGGAAGAGGCTGTTCCATGGTAGCACTGCGAAGCGAATGACATTGCACACTTCGTTGCCCATGCTGGTTCTACCAGAGCGTCCTCGATAACTGTGCCGAAGCACTGGGATCATACCGTGAAAATGGGTCCGGAAATGCCTTTACACTAAAACAAACCTCCACTGTCCAAGTTGGAACGAATAAGACAAATACGATCAATGCAACACATACTGATACCTACTGACTTTAGCGATAACTCCTTGAACGCAGCGCTTTACGCAATGGACCTCTTTGTTCAGAATGTTCACCTGTACACTGTGGTGAATTGTTACGATCTGCCAGCATATGGCGATAGTTCCATGGTCGATATCACTGAGCATTTAGCGCGTGCCTCCAGAGAGGGACTGGACGCATTTCAACTGAAACTATTGAATGTGCTTCCGAACAAGGACCTCAGGGTCGATTACGAAAGTGAACATGGACGTTTGGATCGTGTCGTCCAGAATTATGGTCGTAGGGCGAATATTCCGGAACTCGTTGTTATGGGTACCCAAGGCGCCACTGGAATGAAAGCCGTTCTGATGGGTACGAATACCGCCGATGTTATCAAACATTCAGGGTTGCCTGTTCTAGCAATACCAGAGGAAGCACGTTATACGGGTCTTAAGCGGATCGTTCTCGCTGATGATGGTGGCGAAGTGGACCCCAAGGTGTTGGATATTCTGATCCAGATCGTTATGCATACCAACGCTGAGTTGATCGTAACCCGTGTGGTGAACGAGAAAACCAAGGTTGATGATCCTGCTAAGGCCAATGGAATTATTGATGCATTGCACGATGTACCACACACCACGGTCCATCTCAGTGGTGTTGATGTCATGAATGAACTCAATGAAGAGGTCGTTCGGAGCAATGCCGACCTATTGGCGTTGGTGCATCGAGAACGCGGGGTCTTTGATCGTTTGTTCCGCAGGAGTATTGCATCCAAATTGGTCATGCATTCGCGAACTCCGATGCTTGTGTTGCAGAGCGGAACTTAAGAGCAGGTCAATTCCGCAGTATCCAGTACGCTTTATATCGACCAACACCTACTTCGCCTTCATCCTATTGTTGCGTGCGTCGTGCGTGAGTTCTGCTATCCCGAGCACTTCCATCAAAGGTGGTAAGTAGACACCGAACCGACCACGGTAGCCCTTCTTAAGGCCGTACCATCCTTTTATCGGATTCTTCGGCGAACGCCCCCAATCCTCTACGGTGTTCTCCTTCGTAGGTTTTTGTTCATCCGCACCACCAAGGTCCATCCAATCCCCGTGTTTCTTCAACATGGCATGCAGGTCGTCGATGCAACGGATATCATAATGCAGTACGGTTTTGCCTACCGTGCAGACAAGGATCTCAGTCCCCTCTTTTTCTTCGACATGCATGGTATAGGCCGAAGACCCCGGAGGAGTCTTCAAAGGCATGGGTTTTTCCTTGGTTCCGATCTTGTGCTTCATGGTCGGATCGACTTGGCTGTTATAGGCCCAAATTTACATGAATACGGATCTGATCGATTTGTCGAACCATTGAATTACGGACTGTGGTTTCCGGTACTTCATTGATTGCGATCGATCTCAACACTAACACCTTCATGCTGGTTTTGTTGCATGCTGTGGATGGCTAGGATCTTGAGCTCATTAGCGAATGAATGAGATCCAAAGGCCAGCAGAGGGTCGATCGGACTACCTATGGCCTAGCGCTAGGGACCTACCTCTCATTCCTTTATACATGGCATGGGTAACAAGTGCTGAAGGTGGGAGTAAGGTGAGATCCATCAACTTCGGCATCTGTACAATTGGTTCACCTGTATCGACGCCAACTGGCAAAACCATTTCTCAGCTCTTCGTTGCAGAATTGGTGGTTGCGTTACTCGAACCTTGATCTCTATATGTGCGGTAAGATCTCTTATCCGGATGACGTGGTCTTCGTTGGGACAGATACCCTCATTCGAATCTGAGCATTTCTAATCGCTGAGCAGAATTCATCGCAATGTCTCGCACACTATCGGCTCGAATAATTGCACATCACCATTGTCCCATCACGACCCGTTAGCCACACATGTCTTACCAGTCCGAAAGCCAATTGAGGTAAAGTCCATCCTGCACCTCATACCGTCCAATTTCCCGCACCGGATCATCTCGCCGGTGGATACGGTAGGTGATGTAATCCAGGAAACGATCCTCGAAAACGATGAGATCGTTCAGTTCGCCCCACGGCGTGATCAGAGTAAGCGTTGCTTTGAATTTGGTTGTACGTGCCGTGATCGCAGTAAGGTCCAACCACTGTAGACTATCCCCGAGCGCTTGCCCATGCCAGCAAAGCGGCGAGGGTGGATCGTAGATCTCCGTGGTTCCTTCGATGAGCGCCCACGCACTGTCTTGGAGTAGTGTATCACCGTTCAAGTGGTAGAAGCTGTAGCGTTGATCGCGTTGCCGATAGATGCTGAACGGACCTCCATCTTTTGGAGCTATGGTTTTGCTATGCTGCCAAACCGTGTCCGAGTGTTCGCTTTCGAAAGTCCAATTCAGTGAATCCAACTTCCAGATCCAATGATCACCGGATGTGGGGAGGTGTTCGCCTTGCCAGTCGGGCAGGTAGTGGTGATCAGTGGTGTATGTGCCCCATTGTGGAAGTGCATTGCGCAGATCCAGGGTTTGCGCGGAACATGAAACACCGAGCAGCATAACGCAGAGGAGGCTAACTAGTCGCATGGTCGCTTACCTGAAAATGATGCCCTGCGCACTCGCGGGGTCCGCGTGTGTAGTGAGTTAGACGAGGTTGGTGCCCAATAGTGTGCCTTTCCAGGGACCAGAACATGCGGGGGTAGGTGAAGCTCTCCATCGCGTACACAGGGTTGCCGTTCAGCGTGCCTTTATTGTTGCGGATCCAACACCAGTATCCGCCGAAGTCGGGCATTTCGGTACTGCTGAGACCAAGGCCCACTTGCTTCAGGACCAGATGGCCGCCTTGTTGAATGTGTACCCACCACTCCTCAGTGCCCTGCAAGTTCACATCATGAACGACCGGACCATTACCAATGTCCCGACCAATGATCTCCATGCGGCAATTCTCCTGCTGCGATTGGTCACTCATCGAAATGATGTTGAGCCTAGTTCCTTGAACACGGGCCCACCGAGGTCGTCCGTCTGCAAATAGCTGATGGTGGTGGCATCTTCCACCCACGTGAATATGCCCGGTAAGGGCACACTGAATATCTGGGCTGCGTGGCCTGTTGCTTCGGGTGCGGGATCATCGTCCTTCTTGCAACCGGTGGGCATGAGTGCGAGGACCGATGCGGAGAAGAGCAAGCTGTGCATGGAACGATCAGTATTTGATGAAGCGTGAAGTGTACACGCCATTCGATGTGCGGATGCGGGCCGCGTAGGTACCCGTGGCAAGTCCACGGAGATCGATCTCGTTGACGGATGATATGCGTTGCACGATAGTTCCCAAATTATTCATCAGGTCGATATTAATTACATATGAATTAGTTGGTAGGTTGAAGGAGATACGATCACCTGCCGGGTTCGGAAATCCAGTGATCCGGGTTAAAGGAGTTGCTTCCGCGATACCCACATCATTGTACAGAATTCCGTTCCGATAAACGCGTGCGCCGTAAAGTCCGCCCGAGGATGCTTGCCAGAACACCACCATGCCGCCATTCTTATCAGGTAGGTGTATTCGGTTGCCGAAGTTTGGATTGAAAGACGGAAGGCAGAACACCACCGACGCGGGCCAAGCAAGGGTTCCATCGTTCATGACGCGCATTGCCGAGTAGCCGTCCAGGTTACCATCTAAAGTGGCGATCACCGAACCACTATCTGAAAGCACCAACCCTGGATCGGGCGTATAAGAGTTGATCTGGATCGCGGGTACGCCATCTGCAGCCCACAGCTCCGAACCGGTCATCAGGTCGAATCTCTGGATATAGAGATCTTGACTTGCCGCCGGTGGGCGGTTGTCAGCCCAGGCTACGAAGAGTTCATTGTCGGTTGTAATGGTTACAGGTTTCTGTTGAACATGCACAGCCAGATCACAAGCCACTTGCACAGCAGGCGACCACAACGAATTACCCAGTGTATCCATGCGGTGCATGCGCAGGTCGCCGTTCACTTCCCACACCGCTGTTTGTGCGCCGGTATCGTCCATCCCGGTGGAAAATGCGTAGCTCAGGCCATCACCATCAGCCAGATCGATGTACGCCGGCCACACTGCTGAGCCGAGACTATCGAAGCGCTGGGTTTTCAAGCAGGTTCCCGCCCCGTTCGCGCAGCGTATGTTGAAGAGCAGGCCACCAACGCCATCGGGGTGGATAGTGAACGGGCCGAAATAATTGGAAGCAGTTGTCTGCCCGATCAAAGGGAATTGCACACTGCCATCCATGCGCACGCGCTGCATCTTGCAACCATATCCGCCTCCGCCGCAGGCCTCACAATACGCCACCAAATAGGCACAACTTTCACTCTCTACCACCTTTAAACTCCGGTAGTCGAGACCGGTGAGCAGTACTGAAGGCTCGGCCCAAAGTGCATTCGCATTCGCATCGAAACGCATGGCGCGCACGGAGTCGGCACCCACTGTGCCGCTACCGGTCAGGTACGATACGATCACTGATCCGTCGGGCATCAACAATGGCGCTAACTGATTGATGCTTTTGATCGGGTTGGTCAACAACATTTCGCCATCTGCGGTCCACAACGCATTGCCGTCACTATCGAAATGCTGACCATAGAGATCGCCCTTTGACGGATCGTTGCGCAGGTCACTCCAGAACGCGAAGTAGCCACTGTCCGCATCGGCGATGGCGGTTAAGTGTTGCGGTGCATTGGCCATGGTGCTTACCACCATGGGGTTGGCAGGATCGGTACTCCATTGTGCCGTTGTGTGCAACGTGGCCAATAATGCTAATGGAAGCAAGCATCTCATTTCGATCAAGGGTTAACGGTGAAATACTCCGTGGAAAGTGGCCCGCCGGTGCAGGTTTTGATCGTCATGGTGTAATTGCCCGGTGTAATGTTGAGCGGAGTTAGTACCCAGCTCACATGGTCGCTGTAGGTTGCTGGTAGTGGCAACGGTACAGTAACGGGACCCAACACCTGTGCGGAGTTGCATTGTTTCAAATTGTGACCACGCAGTTCGATGTTGATCACTGTTCCGTTTTGTTCCATATCAGCGATACTATAACAACAAACCGGTGTGTCGAAACTTGTTACGCGGGCCCTTGGCGAAATGCCGATCGGTAAGGTCAAGGTGCCCGTGCGGCCGTCACTGTTCACGATCGTGATGTCGTGGTTCTCTATGATGGATTCATCTTCGTTATACCCGAATACATCCGGAGGTAGGCGTAAGGATGCCTCGCAATGATAGCCACTGTCAACAGCGGATGGTGTTTGAACGGTGCTGCCGGCTACCACGACCCCCAAGCCGTTGGTGGTAAAGCCAGATCCCGCGAACAGTATGGAATCTCCAACGCGGCATGGTTGCCCGAACACATTTTCGCTGATGTTGTCCACCATGTGGTAGACATGTACCATGCGCTTCCAATGGATGTAGGGGATGGTATCAATGGAATTCCCACTTTGGATGATCAGGCTCGTGAAGCCACCCGGCGTAATGTAGTCCTCTTCCATATTGGACGGTGGCTGTACAACGAGCACGGAGTCATTCACGCTTATGATAGTGAAGATCCCACCCCATGCGTCAACGATATTTTGAGCCGGGTCCGTATTGAACGGACCGCCGTGTAGCGTGATCACTTGGTCGGGATAGGGTTTCACCGGGTTCCAACTCGTCACCAACCCATTGGCGGAAATTGGAGTGCCATTCCCGTTCCCATTGCTGATCGGAGTTGGTGTGTTGTCGTCCTTCTTGCAGCCACCAAGAAGTGATAGTATACAGATGAGGGCGAGAAGAGTAGTGGTGATCGTGTATGTGTTTCGCATAGGAAATTGGATTATCGGTCCGAAGATGCACTGACGAACCTTCCGTTCAAAGTGGATCTGATCCAGCGGTCGAACCGCTTATCTAGCGGTCCGATCAGCCAGCCAAAACCTGCTTCACTTCAGCCAAACGACGCCGAGAAACTTCAACACGTTCCCCATTCTTCAACACTGCATCGTGCCCATCCACATGATCGATCACCGATCGGTTCACTAGGTCCGAACGGTTAAGTCGAAGGAACCCGTGTGGAACAAGCATCGCTTCAAAATCGCTCAACGTGCGAGCTTGCAGGAAGCGCTTTTCATTCTTCAGGATCACGTTCGTGTAGTTGCGATCTGCTATGCAGCGCAGTACTTCCGCTGGTTCAGCAAAGAAGGTGCGATCACCTTGGCTTAGCGTTAGTTTGAATTGCTTAACGTCCGGTTGAGCAATGTTGACAATGAACTGCTCTTGGACTTGTGTACGCACTGTAGCATCGCGATGGCGCGCGTGATAGCGCTCCAGGGCTGCTGCGAGTTCCTCCGGCTGCACTGGCTTGGGCAAATAGTCCAACGCACTGAAGCGAATGGCCTGAATTGCGAACTCCTGATGGCCTGTGGCGAAGATCACTTCAAAGTTCCAATGCTTCAGATCCCGCAACAGATCGAATCCGCTTCCACCTGCCATTTCAATATCCAGAAAGACCAGTTGCGGATCGTGTTGTGCGATCAACTTTTTGGCTTCTTCAATGTTCGATGCTTCGCCGATCACTTGTATATCCGCACACGCTTCTTCCAACAACGAACGCAGGTAGGTGCGCAATTGCGGTTCATCATCGACCAAAAGCGCCTTGATCATATGTGTGTGGTGAATGTTGAAGTGGTCTTTTCCGCGGGACCAATTTCCAACTGAAGGGTCACCTGCGTCCCACAAGGCTCACCCGTAACATTCGTTAAGTCCTCGATCACATACGACCCGCGTTGGTCCAACCGGTGCGTGAGCAATTGCAAGCGTTCGTTGATCAGTTCGGTGCCCAACGAATGATGGTCGTCGCCAGTCGCTTTGGTCCCGTTCCTTCCAATACCGTTGTCCGTTATCGTGCAGTGCAGTTGCGTTCCACTTTGCTTGAAGTCGATAACAAGTTCTCGTACGCCGGACTTTTGAGCCAGACCGTGCCATAGCGCATTCTCTACGAAGGGTTGCACGAGCAACGCGGGGATGTCGGCTTCGTTCTTGATCAATACTGGATCCACATTCACTTCATAGTGCAGATCCGTTACGCGTAGTGCTTCCAACTTGATGTATTGCCGCAAGAAATCAGCTTCCTCTTCCACGGTGATACAGTCGCTAACACTGTGCTCCAACATCATACGTAACAAGCGTGCGAAACCTTGCAGATATGCCAAGGCTTCTACGGTCTGCCCAGCCTTCATCATGGCAATGGCGCTGCTCTGGCAATTGTAAATGAAGTGCGGGTTCAGTTGTGAGCGCAGTACTTTCAACTCCAAGAGCGAATTTATCCGTTCAACTTCATCGCGCTGTTTCGCGAGTTCGGTATTGAACGCTTCAACTTCTTTGGTATGTTTCTCGCGCAAACGATAGGTGCGCCAAAGCATGCCCAACACTAGCGTTAGCAATACGGCGAACGCTGCAATACCCAATGCCCGCGCCTTTAACCGACGTTCATTGGTGCGGCGTAATTCGTTCTCGGTCTTCAGTAGTTCGTTGTCCTGTTCGGCTTTTTCTGTTTCGAAAACGGTGCGCAAGCGCAATAGTTCGCGTTGAGATGCATCGCTCTGCAAACTGTCCTTCAAGGCCATGTGGCGCTGGTAGTGTTCCAATGCAATTTCACTCCTGCCTTGATCTACAGCCAGCTCTGCAAGACTTAGTTCGAATTCCATTACCAATTCTGTGCTACCTGTGGACTTTGCCAGCGTCATGCCTTCTCCATAGCTCTGTTCTGCATCAGTGTAGCGCTTCATTCCCTGTTGAGCAAGTCCGATCCGTTGAAGGATGTAGGCCTTGTCCGCTGGACTGTGCAGTGCTTCATAAACTTGAAGTGACTTCGTATAGTGGGTCAAAGCAGCGCCTGGTCGATCATCGATGAACAGATCGCCGGAATTCTCCTCCACCATACCAACACCGTATTGATCGTTGTTAGCTGCATACATCAAAGACGCTTGCTCGTACAATTCAAGGGCTTTAGAAGTGTTGCTCTCAGAGCGCCATATGTTGCCAATGGCCAACAAACAATTGGCTTCTTTGCTTTTTCGACCAAGCATGCGTTCCATTTGCATGGACCGTTCTATGTGATCACGGGCTCGATCGTACTCCTTCATTTTACTGTACGTTGTGCCGATGGAATATAGGCTGACGGCCATGATCGCCGTGTCCTGAGCATTCTCACTTTGCTTTAAAGCGTTCTGGAATTGTGTCAATGCCCCAACGCGGTTGCCCTGTTTATCGGCACACCAACCCATGTTTGAGAGTGTTACCGCGATGTAGGCAGGATTTCCTATGACGATGAAGAGATCGAGTGCGATCTTGAAATGTTCTTCTGCTTCCTTGAAGTTTCCTTGCGAAGTTTCCAGCCAGCCCAAGTTGTTGTGCGCATCGGCAAGAGCACGTGGTTGCCCGATGCGTTCAGCCAACGCAAGAGCTGCTTCACCGTAATAACGCGCACTGTCCGGGAAAGTCTGGATCAGATTGAAACAAAGTCGCGCCAATGCATCGGCACGAAGTGTGTCGTCCGTGGCATTGGCAAGATCGGACCGTACTTCGGGGATCAATCCAGCATCCTGTGCTTGTAGCGTTATGGAAGGGAATTGCAGAACAAGCACAAGTACGCGCAGCCATCTCCTTGTTGTTCTGCAATGCATGATTCAGCCCTGCTTTCGATCGGTGAAAGTTAGGGTGATCGTGTTGTTCGTTTGGAATGTTGCATGGAAACCACTCGATAGCACGTTCGACCGCTGGATCGGTATTCCTTGTACCCGCCGAGCTGAAAAATGAATTTTGGACCTGAAATACCTGGGAAATGTCGCAACAGAACACCATGAACAAGCTTTCCCGCATTGCGGAACTGATCCTCTTGGTGGCTGCGATCAGCCTTATGGTTCTCTTTCTAAGTTCCTGTCAATATGATCTGGCCTCTATGTTCCAGCACTCAACGTCGAACGGTTCCAACTTCAGTTAACCATATGAAGAACAAACGCTTCATGGAAAAGCACATTCTTACCATTTCTGGTCTTCTGCTGGTTGCGCATGCAATGCCCAGAACAGTTGGACAACAGTTCCCAGTGGAACAATCCAGCATCTGAACGCTATTCAATTGCCCATGATCGTAGGCATTCGTGGTACGCTCCCGACCGGTGGCACACAAACCACATGGATCCAGTTGAATTGTACTACCCCATAATACGATATGATCACCGGCGGATCGGGCTGCTTTTAATTGATCGCGATCAATCTCAACAATAACACCCTCATGCTGGTTTTATTGCATACTGCGGATCGCTCGCACATTGAAGTCCTTACGGAACGTCCTCCCGGTGGAGCCGGCCACCATTGAGTTCATGTAACTCTGTGAGGCTCTATGTGGTATAAATGTGTATCCGTCGACGACAATGAGTCGTTGGTCGACGGAAAGTAAGCCACCGATACCATGCGTTCCAGTCATTTGACTTTAGTTGAAAGGTTCTTCCATTGCCGCGCTGTGACCGCTATAACTGTGAATCGATCCGTGGGACAGTTGAGGAAGCTTCCATTGACCTTGCGCACGCTGGGTTCAGTACTCGTATTCATCACACTTAGCACTACAGCTCAGACCACGTATACATGGACGGGAGCGATCAGCACAGCATGGAACAATAATTTTAACTGGCTCCCCGCTACGGGATTCCCCAATGGAGCTGATACTGCCGTAGTACTGCTGACCGCGCTGAATCAGCCTTTATTGGATGCGAACCGGTCCGTGAACAGCCTTACTATCACTTCGGGAACGCTCAATTTGAATGCATTCACCCTTAACGTTACGGGTACGAGCAACTTCATCGGAGGAGCCGTGAACAATGGAACTCTTGCTCCTAACGTAGCTGCGGGCGCGATCACATTCGCGGGAACAACGTTTTCATGTGCGATCAATGGTACAACGGATATTGTCTATTTCAACGGTTCCGTCTTCAATGGTCCTGTTACCCTTACGAAGACCAATACCGGGAACAACTACAGCATTGGTGGCAATACGTTCAATGACTCGTTGACCTTGACCAATACGGCAGGCCGGCAATACATGTACTATACGTTGAATGACGTATACAACGGCAATGTGGTGCTCAATAGCTCGGGAACAAGCGGTGGTATCTGGCTCGGACAGAACACGGGATCCGGGACTTTGGCTTCCGGAATGACATTAAGTATCGGTGGCGGCGGTTTTAGTATTGGTTCGTTGGTGATCGGTAGATTGATCCAGCTTGGTGCCACACCACAGAGCATTATTACAACTGGGACATCAACGCTGCACGTAAGGGATGGATCCGTATTCAATGGAGCACTTACCGGAAGTGCGCCAGGTCTCTATATTCAGAACACCACGTTCAATGCGAATGCAACGTTCATTAAGACCGGAAATACGAATGAATACAGCTCCGGTGGTTGCGTGTTCAATGGAACCACGGAGTTCTCGAATTCCGGCATTGGATTCCTCGCTCTTAATAATACCGGTGTCGATACGTTCAACGGTGATGTGAAATTCAATAGTTCGGGATCCGGTGGATTCCGTTTCGGCTATAGCGGAGGATCATGGGATCAAGCATCGGGTTACACGATAATGATCGGTGCTGGTGGCTTTAGTGCAGGCGCTCTTGGTCTAGGACGTTTCACGCAGTTAGGGCCATCGAACATCACACTCGTAATGACGGGTACGTCCAGCTTCTTCTACAACCCAGGTACACTGTTCCTAGGCAATGTGGACGTCACCGCACCAACGGTCTTTCTCAACGGAGCAACTTTTTCCGGTAGTGCAAAATTCACCAAGACCGGTAGCAGCAACGATTACAGCACTGGGGGAAATGTGTTCAACGGTTCAATGGAATTTCTCAATTCGAGCAGTGCTCTCTTCTGTCCGCATTACACCGGTATCGATGTTTTCAACGGACCCTTACTCGTGAACAATACCGGTACAGGTAGTATTCGTTTCGGGTTGAGCGGTGGAACCAGCACATTGGCCACAGGCAATACCATCAATGTAGGTGCATCAGGATTCACATCCGGACAATTATACATCAACGGACTAACGCAGGTGGGAGCAACTCCACAGAATATAGCGTTCACCGGATCGGCCGGTATTTATTTTGGTTCTGGCACAACGTTCAACGGACCGCTTACGGTCGTTTCACCGTCGATCGGTCTCAATGGGTCAACGTTCAATGCGGATGTCAGCCTCACCAAGACAGGTTCGTTGAACGATGTTTGCACTGGAGGAAATACGTTCAACGGTACGCTCGATCTCACCAATACATCAACTGGTACGATCTATTTATACCATTACGCTAACGATAGCTTCAACGGTAACATCCGTTTCGGAAGTACATCCACGGGACAGATCCTCCTCGGGCAGTTCAGCGGAACCGCAACGCTGGCCGCAGGTTATACCATTGCAGCAGGAGCGTCTGGTTTCGTGGCAGGGTTTCTCACCATTGGAAAATTGACTCAAGTAGGCGGTACAGCTCAGGATCTTATGCTTGGCACCAATGCAACTCTGACCTTTAACGCGGGTACTGTTCTTAACGGAAATGTAACAGCAACCACCGGTAGGCTTTACTTCAATGGCGCTACATTCAACGGTAAGCTCACTGCGATCAAGACCGGCCCGGGCAGTGATGAGAGCAACGGAGGGAATGTCTTCAACAACATCGTTGATATCACGAATGCGTCCAACGGAGCCATAATACTGTATCAAAACTTTGACGACTTGTTCAACAATGATGTCCTGTTGAGCAATACGTCCAGTGGGCAGATCCTGACCGGCCAATTAACGGGCACCGCCACCTTGGCAGCGACCCGGATAATTTCAGTTGGTGCTTCAGGGTTCGCGAGTGGGGCCTTGAGCATCGGGCGATTAACTCAAATAGGATCAACAGCGCAGAATTTCGTGCTTGGTAGCAGTGCATCGCTGACCTTCGGTGTGGGAAATACATTCAATGGAACGGTGTCCAGTACTTCCGGAAGGCTCTACCTGAACGGCACCACGTTCAATGATTCATTTACTGCCGTAAAAACCGGGTTCGGTAGCGATGCAAGTAACGGTGGAAATACATACAATGGACCCACCGAGATCACGCTTGCGTCAGCGGGGATCATGTACTTGTATCACTATTCGGATGATGCGTTCAACGACGACCTGCTTTTCAATAACACGTCCACCGGTCAGATCCTAATGGGACAGTTCACCGGTAATGCGGTGCTAGCGGCTGGTAGAGTGATCGAAGTTGGAGCCGGTGGGTTCACTAATGGAATGCTGAACATTGGTCGATTTACTCAGATCGGACCTACACCGCAGAACCTGGTGTTGGGCAATGGTGCCGCGTTGGCGTTCGGGACCGGAAGTGTGTTCAACGGTAATGTGATCTCCTCTTCCGGGTCATTGTTCTATCATGGTACAACGTTCAACGGTACCGTGAGATCCACCAAGAACGGTCCAGGGAATGACACCAGCCGAGGTGGTAATATTTTCAATGGACACACGGACATAACCATGACCGCAACTGGATCCATGAACCTCTATTCTACTGCGAATGATATCTACAATGCTGATCTGCGTTTAAGCAATACATCGGTTGGTCAGTTCCGGTTGGGTCTCTCTACGGGAACTGCAATATTGGCCGCAGGCTACACGATCGCTGTTGGTCCTTCGGGATTCACGCAGGGTCTACTTTCCATTGAGGAACTGACACAGATCGGTCCCACACCCCAAACACTTTCTTTGGGAAATGTGGCAACGCTGACATATGGTGCAGGAACAACCTTTAATGGAGATGTGACTTCAACTTCCGGCTCACTATTCTTTGCCGGTACCACCTTTAATGGCAGGTTAACAGCCACCAAAACCGGCATCTCCAATGACTCCAGTCCGGGTGGAAATACGTTCAATGGTCTAACAGTGATCACACAGACCGGAGCGGGTTTCATCAACATGCATTACACCGCGGATGATCAGTTCAACGCGGATATTCGACTGAACAATACGTCTACGGGCCAGTTCCGTTTCGGATTGAATACAGGGTTCGGGTTCCTGGCAGATGGACGGACCGTCGCCGTTGGTGTCACCGGGTTCAGCGCGGGTGCGCTTTCATTGGATCGATTCATTCAGTTGGGGCCGACACCGCAAGCGATAAACCTGGGCGCAAATGCAACGTTGACCTATGGGATCGCTTCGGTATTCAATGGCAACGTGGTCTCCAGTTCCGGTGGGCTACTGTTCAATGGCACAACGTTCAATGGCACAGTACAAGCCACCAAGACCGGTCCTTCGAACGATTCCAGTAGAGGCGGCAATACATTCAATGGGCTAACGGATATCCGTATGACCGGTGGTGGGTATTTGAACCTGTACTATCAAGTGAACGATACCTACAATGCCGATCTGCTCGTAAGTAATTCGTCCACCGGACAATTACGCATGGGCCTGAATACAGGTAGTGCGGTACTGGCCGCTGGACGTACTATTTCAGTAGGGCCACTGGGGTTCGTAAATGGATTGCTTTCAATTGAAAAATTCACCCAGTTAGGAGCTACACCCCAGAGCTTGACCTTGACCGGAGGAGCTATTCTTGTTTTTGGCGGAGGAGCCATCTTCAACGGAAATATGACATCCGTTTCGCCGGGTCTGCGCTTTACCGGAGCTCGGTTCAATGGTGACGCCTACTGCAGAAAGATCGGTCCATCGAATGATAGTGGTGTGGGAACCAACATGTTCAACGGCGCAACGCGGCTTACGAATGCAGGTACCGGAATTTTTTACCTGGGATATTCCGGCACGGAATTATTCAACGGCGATCTGGCGTTGGGTAGCACAAGCACTGGCGGTATCATTTTCGGACAAGCAAATGGAACTGCTACACTGGCAACCGGACGTACACTTTCCATCGATCCGACCGGGTTCACCAACGGGTCTCTTGCCTTGAGGAATTTCACACAGGTAGGCCCTAATTCACATACACTGGTATTGACGGGAAGTGCTGTACTACGATTCCAAACGGGTACTACGTTCAATGGACCACTTGATGCAACTTCACCGGATGTTTACCTGGACGGTTCCGTATTCAATAGCTATGTCCGGTTCGTAAAGAACGGGCCTGTTTATAACCCCAGCTATGGTGGCAATACCTACAATGCCAACATGGAATTCGTTGGTCAAGGTGGAACTGTTCTGTTGAGCAACTACGTTGCCGATACATACAATGGCGATGCACACTTCCAGCACAATGGAACTGCTGGTTTCAATCTTGGAAATATCTCCGGTAACAATTTCTACAAGGATGTATCCACACTGGGTTCCACATCTACGATCCTTTTCAGCGCTGGAGCAGGACGAACGCGCTTTCTAGGCAGCGTACCACAATACTTCCGGAACGAGATCGCGTATCCTCCTACGGTGAATTTGTTGGATGTTGCTACAACTTCGGGTGCAGAGGTCGTGTTAGTGGGTGGTAATGTCAATGTGGCGTTGGATCTGGCCTTTGTCAGTGGCGCGCTGCGAACGGCGGCAGCAACCTCGGCCGGGCCGGGATTATTGGTAATTGCAGACAACGTCACCATGAGCAACCCGCCGGATAACAACAGCCATGTGATCGGCTACCTACGTAAGGTCGGTGACGATGCATTTTCCTTCCCGGTGGGTGATGGAACGCGCTATGCGCCGATCTCAATTTCTGCTCTGGCGGGAACTAGCCATCATTTTACCGCGAAGTATGAGCCGCAGTCGTCACATCCCACATACAGCCACTTGCTAAGGGATCCATCGTTGAACCACTTGAGTTTGTGTGAGTATTGGATACTCGACCGCACAGCCGGTGCATCCAATCCGGTTGTCACGCTCTCTTGGGATACACCACGTAGTTGTGGGGTAACGGACCTTTCTGAACTCGCTGTAGCGCGTTGGAACGGGGCTTTGTGGAAGAACCATGGAAATGGAAGCACCACGGGCAACACAACTGCCGGTACGATCTCTTCGGCTGGTGCAGTGAGTCTATTTGCTACACCTTCACTTTTCACGTTGGCATCAACAGGCTTCGGGAATCCGCTGCCGGTTGAACTGGTAAGCTTTCATGCTCAATACGTCGAGGATGCGGTGCGTACGGAATGGACCACGGCATCTGAAATGAACAACGATCGCTTCGACGTGGAGCGCAGTGCGGATGCGTTCACCTTCGAACTAGCTGGATCCGTCTTCGGTGCAGGGAATAGCCAGGTAGCGTTGAACTATGAATTTTTCGACATGCACCCGTATTCCGGCACGAGCTATTACCGGTTGAAACAAGTAGACTTCGATGGCACGTTCACCTACAGTGATATCGTACCCGTCCATAACCCGAACGGATCCGATGCATCCATCACCGTATTCCCGAATCCTACGCAGGGCGAAACGATCGTATCCATACAAGGAACCTCAGAAGGAACCATCGAACTCAGCGTGATCAATGCTCAAGGCCAGCAGGTGCTGAATTACTCACGCACAGCAACGTCAACCGGATTTACGGTACCCGTATCGTTAGATGGTCTTCCATCCGGCATCTACGTTGTTCGTGTGCAAGAAGTAGGGCAGGATCCTGTGGAGGTTAAAGTGCTGAAGGAGTGATCGCTTCCTAGTAGTTCTTGGGGGACTTCCGCATCTGCGCAGTGTGAACTTTGTTCTAACGAAGAATGTTGTCTTTCTTGAGCGCTTCTATATTTTCCTAGTATTGCATTCATCAGGCTTCTCGATGAAGAATCGCACGCTTGCTCGTGAGTTTCTTTTTAGTCAGTTCAGCATGTAATAGTTTCACCTCTGCGCTTTGCTTATTGGCACGCTCAACAACGATCCAACATTTATAGGTTCATGACGACCGCAGAATACATCTCCGCGCTCAATACACAGTACCGCACCGGAATCGCTCGGGAGCACGCCTACAGAGGAGACTTACAACAGCTGCTGACAGCCTTGTGCCCAGGAATTTTGGTAACGAACGAACCCGCCAGGGTAGCATGTGGAGCACCTGACTACATCCTGACCCGCAAACAGATCCCCGTGGGCTACATCGAGGCCAAGGATATCGGAGCGGATCTGGACAGTAAGAACTACAAGGAGCAATTCAAACGATACAACGGCTCGCTGGACAATCTGGTGATCACAAACTACCTCGAGTTCCGTTTCTATCGCAATGGCGAACCCACTGCGAGCATTCGCATCGGTGATGTGGCCAGCGGTAAAGTAAAACCGCTTCCTGAAGAGTTCGACAAGTTCAACGCCCTCATTGCCGACTTCGCGGCATGGCAGGGCCAGACCATAACCAGTCCGAAGAAACTGGCGAGCATGATGGCGGGCAAAGCACGCTTGCTGGCCGATGTGATCGCCTCCGCTGTTGAAAGTGATGAACAAAGTCAGGCGAACACAGATCTCCGGGAGCAACTCGAAGCCTTCAAGGTCATCCTCATCCATGATATCACGCCGCGCAGTTTCGCCGACCTATATGCGCAGACCATCGCCTACGGAATGTTCGCTGCACGCTTGCATGACGCAACACCGGACAGCTTCAGCCGCGAAGAAGCTGCAAAACTGATCCCGCGGAGCAACCCCTTTCTGCGTAAACTTTTCAATAGCATTAGTGGCCCGGATCTCGATGACCGGATCGTGTGGATCGTAGATGCATTGGCGGACATCTTCCGTGCCACCGATATCGCCAAGTTGCTCACCAGCTTTGGCAAGGGTAGTGGCCGCGAAGATGCTTTCATGCATTTCTATGAAGACTTCCTAGCACAGTACGACCCAAAACTGCGGAAGAGCCGCGGCGTCTGGTACACACCGGATGCCGTGGTGCGCTTCATCGTGCGTGCAGTGGATGATATCCTTAAAGAGGAATTTGGGCTGGCAGCGGGGTTGGCGGATGCCAGTACGGTCCGCTTGAAGCGGAAGGTGTTTACCAAGGCTACAGCCGATATGCGCTCAAAAGTGAAGGAGGTCGAGGTTGAAGAGGTGGTTCATCGTGTTCAGGTTCTGGACCCCGCCACGGGCACCGGAACGTTCCTCGCCGAAGTGGTCCGTCAGGTACATGCAAAATTCGAAGGGCAGGAAGGCATGTGGCCGCAATATGTGGAACAGCACTTGATCCCGCGCCTCAACGGCTTTGAGTTGCTGATGGCGAGCTATGCCATGGCGCACCTGAAGCTGGACCTAGTGCTGCGCGATACTGGCTATGATATGGGTACGCCGCACGGTACGCCTAACCAGAAGCCTTCAAACAATGATCAACAACGTCTGCGAGTCTTTCTGACCAACAGCCTTGAGGAAGCACACAGGGATACCGTCACTCTCTGGACTAACTGGCTAAGCCAAGAGGCTAAGGAGGCCAATTCTGTGAAGCGCGATACGCCCGTGATGGTAGTACTGGGGAATCCACCGTACAGCGGCATAAGCACCAACAAGGGTGATTGGATCAGCGGACTGATCGAGGACTATAAGTACGTCGACGGGGAGCATTTCGGTGAACGTAAGCACTGGCTACAGGATGACTATGTAAAGTTCATCCGATTCGGTGAACACTTCATTGAGAAGACCGGCGAGGGTGTGCTGGCCTACGTCAACAACCACGGCTATTTGGACAATCCCACGTTCCGTGGGATGCGTTGGCACTTGCTGAAAACTTTCGACAAGATCTATGTGATCGACTTACACGGTAACAGCAAAAAGAAGGAAGTGTCTCCAGATGGCAGTAGGGATGAGAACGTGTTTGATATCCAACAGGGTGTAAGCATCAATCTTTTCATTCGATCTAAGGCATGGAAGAAAGGGATATTAGCAAAAGTGATGCACCTAAGTCTGTGGGGTACCCGCGAACACAAGAACAACCTCCTCGGAACGCAAAGCATACATTCGAACCAGTTCGAATGTATTACTCCTTCTAGTCCACAATACCTATTCGTACCAATGGACTACGCGGCAAAGCGTTTGTATGACCAAGGTATCGCCCTTGGTGATCTATTCCCGAACAATGTAACCGGCATCGTTTCCGCTAGGGATGGATTTGTAACTGACTTTGATGCAAGTAATCTGGTAGATCGAATCGCTTCGTTTGTTGATGAATCACAGACTGATGATGAAGTTCGTTTGAAGTTCTTTGGTTCTACTTCAGCAGGGAAGTATCTCGCCGGGGATTCGCGAGGCTGGAAACTACCTAAGGCAAGAAAGGCTATTCGTGGTCTTGACCATGGGACCTACGTAAGGCCGATGAGTTATCGTCCGTTTGACGAACGAGTGATGTATTACCATCCAGGAATGGTTGATTGGAGTCGAGAAAAGGTTATGCCACACTTCTTCAGAGGCACCAACATAAGTATTGCTTGGATTAGACCACAGAGCAGTGCTTATGAATTCTCATTGTTCACGACAAAACACATTACAGATCAGTGTTATGCGGGTAATAAATCGGCTGGCGCTGGCATTACCTATGCTGCGCCCTTGTACATCTATCCTGAAACAAACCAACAGACGAGCGCACTGAGCCATAGCGTGCAGCCCAACTTGGGTATCAAGTTGGTTGAGCAAATGGCAAATGGTATGGGCCTTAACTACACTTTCAATCCTGAAGAACTCTTCGCCCACGGTACGGGCAAAGCACTTCTGCCGTTGGATGTGCTGGACTATTGCTACACCGTGCTACACAGCCCGGCTTACCGTGCCAAGTACAAGGAGTTCTTGAAAAGTGACTTTCCACGTATTCCCTTTCCGAAGGATGCGAAAAAATTTCGCGCTTTGGTGCAACTCGGTGCCAAGCTGCGTAAGCTGCACTTGTTGGAAGACCCGATGGTGGAGCAGTTCATTACTAAGTTTCCCGCTGCTGGCGATAATACCGTCACACGAAAGATGAGCAAGAATAGCATTGGGTACGAGGCTACCAGCAAAGACCATGGCAAAGTATGGATCAACGACCAGCAATACTTTGCCGATGTGCCGCAAGTCGCTTGGAATTTTTATATCGGAGGTTACCAACCTGCACAGAAATGGTTGAAGGATCGTCGTGAACGCCAACTCACTTTCGACGACATCCGCCACTACCAGCGCATGATCGTAGCGCTAACAGAAACGGGCAAAGTGATGGAGGAGGTGGATAAAGTTGGGGTTATTGAGTGAGTAGAAGATGACCAACGTTAACGAAAAAAGCCCCTAAAAAAGGGGCTTTTTTGCGGTCCGGATGGGCCTTCCCTCAAGTCGGCCAAGGCCTCCTGTGGGATAAACTTCTCGCCCCATCCAGAAACGAAAAAACCCCCACTTTCGTGAGGGTCTTTTGCGGTCCGGACGTGCCTTCCCTCAAGTCGGCCAAGGCCTCCTGTGGGATAAACTTCTCGTCCCATCCGGAAACGAAAAAAACCCCACTTTCGTGAGGGTCTTTGCGGTCCGGACGTGCCTTCCCTCAAGTCGGCCAAGGCCTCCTGTGGGATAAACTTCTCGTCCCATCCGGAAACGAAAAAACCCCCACTTTCGTGAGGGTCTTTGCGGTCCGGACGGGACTCGAACCCGCGACCTCCGCCGTGACAGGGCGGCATTCTAACCAGCTGAACTACCGAACCGACTAACTAAGCTTTTCAGCGAAGCGGGTGCAAATGTAAGCGGTTGGGTCGATCCTGCAAATTTCTCGGTGCCGTTCGGTTCATTTTCGAGAGAATGTCTTTCTGGTCAACTTAATAATGTGTTTGTACATTGTTCACCATCAGCGAATTGGAGCAATACAGGCAACTCCTTAAGGTCAATTGAACATGGGGGTAGTGAACCTTCTGAATGATCAACTTGAAGCAGCGAAGGCGATCTTGCATGGTATTTCCCCAAAACGAGATGCGATCACTACGGATGTCGGATCTCAGAACTAGCTTTCAAATACAAACACATGGCCTACGATGAACTGCTTGCCCAACGGATCAAGAACGTGCTGAGCATCCTCAGCGTTGATTTCACAAGTAAGGATATGATGGGCGGTCACCTCTTTCAAGTGGATAACAAAATGCTTTGCGGGATCCACATCGATAAAAAGTACGGCGATAGCTTGTTGATGGCACGAATAGGGGAGGAAGCCTACGAAAAGGAGATCGAGAAGCCGGAATGCTTACCAATGGATTTCACCGGGCGACCCATGAAAGGCTATATTTTCGTTACGCCGGATGGGTTTCAAAATGACAAGGCACTGAAGTATTGGTTGCAGCAAACGCTGAAATTCAATCCACTAGCGAAAGCGAGTAAAAAAACGGTGACCTGAAAACAGGCTAGTAAAGCCGCGCTCGTTTCGTTAGGAATTCCAACAACAACGGCTCGAAGCCTTTGTTGATATCCGCTTCCACCAGGTCGATCCGGTATTGGCCACACTTCAACTTCAGTTGGTGCCATCGCTCCTTCATCGCGGCCTTGTACGCATCACGAACCTCGCTGGGGTGCGCCTTCACTTCCTCCTTCGTCTCCACATCAACGAAGGTGTAGGGGCGGTCCTGTAGGTCCAATTCCAACTCGTGTTTGCGATCCACCACGTGAAAGAGAATGATATCGTGCTTGTTGAAGCGCAAGTGTTGCAACGCATCGAAGACCTCTTCTTCGCGATCCTGCCCGTCCAACATGTCGCTAAGGATCACCACCAAACTGCGACGGTGCGCTCTACGAGCAATGTCGTTCAAAGCTTCTACTACGGATGTGGTTTGGCCGCGTGATGGCGCATCCACGGATAGTATATCTTCCAAATGCTGCATCAAATGCCGCAAGTGTACCGCGTTGCTGCGCGCTTGCTCGGCAATGTGGACCGAATCACTGAATGTGGTGAGACCAACAGCATCCCGCTGTTTGCGGAGCAATTGAATGAACGCAGCCGCCGCGTGTACCGCAAATTCCACTTTGTTGAACTCAATTCGGGCACCTCGACTCCGCTCGGCGACCGAATTGTCGGGGTAGTACATGCTGCTGCTGGTATCCACCACCAGTTGGCACCGCAAGTTGGTCTCTTCCTCGTACCGCTTAGTGTAGAGCTTATCCGTTCGCGCGTAAAGCTTCCAGTCGATATGCCGCGTGCTTTCACCTTGGTTATACGCCCTGTGCTCCGCGAACTCCACACTGAAGCCATGGAACGGACTCTTATGCAACCCCGCCAAAAAGCCCTCGACCACTTGCCGCGCTTTGAACTCGAGTGCGCTTAACGCCTGTATGTGTTTCTGCTCAATCGGCATGGCGCAAAGGTACCCTGCGGGAATGACCTGTAGAATTTGGAATCGTCATCGATCGAATATGCTCACAGTGGTCATTTTCTAATAAAATGACTCAGTTTCCAAACATAGAATGGATCGCTGCGAAAAGACAAGGTCCGTTCCGTTCATGATGTGACACGACTTTAATGGCACCGGAGATGTATGTTTCAAAATGCGCTAAATTGCCTCGTATCCATGGGCATTGGTCGCGTGAAAGGCAACCCTGACCAGAGATCACGTCTTCTCAACGATGTTCCAGAACCACCAAATGTTATTGATCCCAAACTCTCGATGCCTTCTGCTCTGCATTGCGATAGGCTGTTCTTCGTTGTTGGTCGCTCAGCAGGTTGACCCAATGATCACTAAACTTATTGAGGCTGAATTGGTGCCCAAAGGGTTTACGCCCCAAGACCTTTCTGATCTTGTGGTACGTGACAAATACAGTTCCCACAACGGCGCTGTAATACACACATTCTTGCGCCAACGGCACGGTGGTATCGAAGTGTTCAATGGTGATATTGCAGTACACACGAAGCAGAACGGCGAACTGATCGCGTTGAATAATGGTGCGGTGAAAGGGTTGGCTGAGAAAGTAAATTCGGTTACGCCTTCATTCTCTGCTGAGCAGGCTATGTCGCAAGTGCTCCAAAGGGAAGGACTCACTTTTAGCACGACCCAACTGGATAAGCATGATCCTGATCGCAAACGTTGGAGTTATATTGACGTTGCTTCAACGGATGGACCTATCAATGTGCAGCTCATGTATTTGGCAAAGGATCAAGAGGTGTTCCTGGTATGGGACGTTGAGTTCCAATTGCCGGATGGAAGTCACTGGTGGAAGGTGCGGATCGATGCATCTACAGGTACGGAACTGGATCGGAACGATATGGTTGCCCAATGCAGTTTTGATCATCCTTCGCATAATGATCAACCGTGTTTACCAGAGTCGCCATTTGCACCACCCGAACCTAACGATTACAACGTGTATTCATGGCCAACGGAAAGCCCGTCGCATGGGCCGCGCTCGCTTCAGAATTCACCATGGAATGCAGCGCTGAACGCTTCGCCCTATGGTTGGCACGATACCAATGGTGCGCCTGGAGCGGAGTACACGATCACACGCGGGAATAACGTTCATGCACAAGAAGATCAGAACGGTAACAATGGAACAGGGTATAGTCCCAATGGATCAGCAACACTGGATTTCAACTTCCCGATCAACCTTACACAACAGCCGAGTACATACACCGACGCCGCCGTTACCAATCTGTTCTATTGGAACAATATCATTCATGATGTGCTGTACCAATATGGCTTCGATGAGCAGAGTGGAAATTTCCAAAGCAATAACTACGGCAACGGTGGGCTAGGGAACGACTATGTGCAAGCCGATGCCCAGGACGGAAGTGGTACTAACAATGCGAACTTCGGTACACCCCCGGATGGCGCGCTGCCGCGGATGCAGATGTTCCTTTGGGATGGTTCACCACAGATCGATGGCGATCTTGACAATGGTGTTATTACACACGAATATGGTCACGGGGTCAGCAACCGTTTGGTTGGTGGTGCCAGCAATACCAGTTGTTTGTCGAACAACGAACAAATGGGGGAGGGTTGGAGCGATTTTTTGGCGATGATGATGACCATGGAACCCGGCGATATGGGTCCGGATGCCCGAGGAATGGGAACGTTCGTGGTTGGTGAGCCGATATCAGGACCGGGGATAAGACCGTCGCCTTACAGCACCTCCTTTTCAGTGAACAATTACACGTATGGCAATACGAACAGTGGCGTAAGTGTGCCGCACGGGATCGGCTTTGTGTGGTGTACCATCCTTTGGGAAGTTACGTGGGATCTGATCGATCAGTACGGCTATGATCCGGATATCTACAACGGAACCGGAGGGAACAACATGGCCATACAGTTGGTGATCGATGGCATGAAACTTACGCCGTGCAACCCAGGTTTTGTGGATGCTCGGGATGCGATCCTGCTTGCTGATCAGATCAATAACGGTGGTGCTAATTACTTGTTGCTGTATACCGCATTCGCGCGTCGCGGTCTTGGTTACAGCGCAGATCAGGGATCGGTTTATAGTAGAAGCGACCAGACGGAAGCGTTCGATCTGCCTATAGACATTAATGCCGTTTGTAACCAGATCCTAAGCCCAGTTACCGGTCAGGTGGGTGCATGTGAACCGCCACCCGATATGGTAAAAGTGAATTTCAGGAATAATGGGATCCAACCAATTGTTGATCTACCGGTGAGATACCGACTAGATGCTGGAACCGTAGTGAATGAAACCATCCAAGGCGCGCTACAGCCTGGAACTGACACCACGTATACCTTCTTGGCACCGTTGAATGCAACCAGCCTTGGACCACATGCCGTTAAGGTCTGGACCGCTGCTGTTGGTGAAGGTTACCTGTTGGATGACACCCTGCTCGTATCGTTCAATACAGTTCAGAACACTGGAGGACTGAACCTTACACTGAAGCCTGGTCCTCTTGACGGCAAGGATGCTACTATCTGGTTATTGACGACCCAGAACGGCCCCTTCGGACCCACGAACACCACCAATTATGGCGTAAACCAAAATTACTATGCGTTGGAATGGACTTGGAACAGTTCCGTGGGTCGAATTCATAGCCTTATGGAATTTGATCTGAGCAGTATCCCCGCCGGATCCACCATTCTCTCAAGTTCGTTATCACTATACGGCAATACTGCCGTTACAACCGGCGGACATTCCACGCTTTCAGGATCTAATGCTGCCAAGCTGCAGCGGATCACAAGCGCTTGGAATGAACAGACCGTTACTTGGAATAACAGACCCACGTTCACCGCTGCGAATGAAGTGGCTTTGGCACCGTCCATTTCGAACGATCAGGATTATTTGAATATCGATGTGACAGATCTGGTGAACGATATGGTACAGGACCCTGCAAATAGCCACGGGTTCCAACTTTCCACCATAACGCCGCAGTTTTACCGTGCGCTTGTTTTTGCATCCAGTGATCACCCGGATCCGATGAAATGGCCCGAATTGAAGATCTGTTACGTGCCTCCAGCGGGTACCAATGCTACGTGCCAACATGTGGTGAACCCGATGCCCGGAACTCTGGGATCCTGTGGAACACCACCGAATGAGGTAACCGTGAACTTCAAGAATAACGGATCCCTCCCCATACAGGATCTGCCTGTGAACTTCAGCTTGGACGGCGGACCCGCAGTGGGTGAGATGATCATCGGCACCATGTTACCCGGAGATGATACTACCTATACCTTCATAGCTCTACCAAATGCATCGGTCGGGCCACACGTGTTGGAGGTATGGTGTGCGGCCGTTGGTGAAGGATACCCGTTGGATGATACACTCTCCGTTGCATTCGATCTATTACCGAACAATGGTTCGGCACAGCTGATACTGAAGCCCGGACCGACCGAAGGCAAGGATGCCATTGTCTGGTTCCTCAACGATCAAAATGGTCCTTTCGGCCCTACCAATACTACAAACTATGGAAACGGGCCGAGCAATTATGCAATGGAATGGACCTGGCTCGGATCCTCTGGTACGACGAATGCCCTAATGGAATTCGACATGAGCAGTATACCAATCGGATCTAGCGTACAATCTGCTGACCTTTCCTTGTATGGTAATCCTACCTCCGTGGATGGTGGTCATTCAACGCTCTCCGGATCCAACGCCTCCAAGCTGCAAAGGATCACCAGTTCATGGAATGAACAAACCGTAACGTGGAATAACAAACCAACTGTTACCACTGCGGGCGAAGTGTCTTTAGCCGAGTCCTCCGCGCCGTTCGAGGATTACCTCGGGATCGATGTGACCACGTTGGTACACGACATGGTGCTGGATCCAAGTATAAGTCACGGGTTTCAGTTCTCCATTAGTTCTCCGGACCACTACCGAAGAATGATCTTCTCCTCCAGTGATCATCCAGACTCGCAACTTTGGCCGGAATTGAAGGTGTGTTACGTGCCTCCTGCCAAACTGAATGCGCGGGTCTTTCTTGATGGACCCTTTGAAGTGGGCAGTGCCCTGATGAGCGATGCATTGCGTACGATGAGCCTCTTACCATTGACCGAACCTTACAGCGCGCTTGGCTTTGTGCAAGTTGGTGGCGGTGGTGAAGCAACGGTACAATCGGTTCTGAATACGCCCGGAGCAAATGCCATAGTGGATTGGGTCTATGTTGCGCTTAGTCCTTCAGGCTCCGAAGCGGATATTGTGGCAACCCGGAACGCCTTGTTGCAACGTGATGGAGACGTTGTTGATATGGATGGTGTTTCGCCGGTCAGATTCATAGTACCCATTGGACAGTATCGTGTGATCATTAAGCATCGCAATCACTTGGGTGTGGTAACCAATTCCTCGCACAACATAAGCGCAACGCAGACTACGAGCATCGATCTTTCCAATGGAAGTGTGCAGGCCTATGGTATCGATCCAATGAAATTGGAAGGAAGCACCTACACGCTTTGGGCGGGTGATGTAAGCCACGATGGCTTGATCCAATACACGGGCCTAGGCAATGATCGCGACCTGATCCTTGTGGAAATTGGAGGTGTCGTACCAACCAATACCGTGGTCGGTTACTCAACAAGCGATGTGAATATGAACGGCCAGATCAAGTACACAGGCCTAGGCAATGACCGTGATCCCATTCTTCTGAATATTGGTGGTGTGAACCCTACCACTATAAGAGCGGCGCAGTTTCCGTGAGTGGTGGTTCTAACGATTGGATATGATCACCAAGATCATATAGTACTATATCTGGTCCTTGATCAAGTGTCTGGTATCCAGTAGGCTGTCCTCAAATATAGCAACTTACGAGTTCTTGATCTAAGCAAGAGCATGGTAGCTAACGGAGGTGAAAACCGCACTAGTTTTCAAGCCACTGCACCAAACTAAACCAACTCCTTCTTAGCCCGTATTTGATCCATTGCCCGCTCTGCAATGGCCGTTATCGAAAGGGCTGGGTTCACTCCTGGGTTAGCGGAGATCATGGAACCATCGATTACATAGAGATCGGCATAGCCAAAGATCTTATTGTCTTTGTCGATCACTCCTTTTGTTGCGTCTTCACCCATTACTGCACCGCCTAGGATATGTGCTGTTGAGGGTATCCCTGCAATTGTTTCCAACGCAAATGAGGTGCTCACGCCATTCACTGCTTTGCTGTATTCCTTGATCAACTTCACGGACTCAGCTATAAATGGTGTGGGTTTTTTGCCGGTACTGACCGTTGAACTCATCAACCCGAATATGTTCCGCTTGAACCGAAGCGTGCTATCCAAAGTTTGCATGAACAGGAGAACCACGGTTTTCTTCGCCCATCTGTTCACGAAATAGATCTTTAAATACCTGATCGGTGATCGCACTAAAGCCACGAGTACCTTGAACAGCCGCGTGAATCCATTATTGCCCGTAGCGTAGGGTATATGCACGAGTTTCCAGGCGTTGGAACCTTCAGCGTATCGAACTACTTCCAGGTGGCTATTTTCATCGGTATCCAAAATGCTTCCGATCGCCACACCTTTCGAGTAGTTGGTGTCTTTTTCAAGGCTCGAAACACTCACCAGGGTTTCATTATTGGTCCGTATGTCTTGGCCCAGTCTATCAGAGATGTTCGGCAACGATGTCTTCTTCAACTTGAGCAGAAGTTTAACCGTTCCCAAAACGCCTCCTGAAAAGATCACGCCTTTACTGGTGATCTTCTTGCGCTTGGTGATCAATTTCGTGCTGGTCTTTAGCGCGATCCCATAACCATTGGTTCCAGCTGCATCCTTGATCGGGCGCACATCGTATACTTCGTTTTCGGCCAGTATTTCTACTCCGTGTTGTTGAGCCAAGTGCAAGTAGTTCTTATCCAACGTATTCTTGGAATTGTTTCTGCACCCGGTCATGCATGCTCCGCAGTAGTTGCAACCGGTTCTTTCCGGGCCTTGGCCATCAAAATAGGGATCCGCCACGGTGACGTTCTCTTCTCCGAAATAAACGGCTACGTTGGTTGCGTCGAACTTATCATCCAGACCCAATTTTTTGGCTACATTTTTGAGCGCAATATCTCCATCGAACAACTTGGGTGTTTTGGCCGCGCCAAGCATTTTCAATGCCAACTTGTAATAGGGTGCCAGTTCTTTTTCCCAGTCGTGCAGGGTGCTCCAACTTCCTGTTTTGAAGAAGGTGGTTTTTGGAATGGGTAACGTGTTGGCATAGACCAACGATCCTCCACCTACGCCCGTGCCAGAGAGTACGGCAATATGCCTGAAGATGGTTAGCTTCATGATACCGAAGAAGCGTATTCTCGGCAGCCAGAGCCATTTTCTGAAATTCCAATTGGTCTTTGGAAAGTCTTTTGCGGTGTACCATTTTCCTTTTTCAACCACCAGGACCTTATAGCCTTTTTGTGACAGCCGCAAGGCACTTACCGAACCTCCAAATCCACTTCCGATGATGACATAGTCGTAATCCACTTTCATTCACGACAAATCGGTAGGTAGTTTATTGCACAATGAACTTGATCTGTTCTGAAGTCTGTGGCGTGATCACATTCATCAGGTACGCTCCGGAGGGTAGGGCTTGAACATCAATGGTTGTTGTTTGCCCCGTAACACGCCCACGTGAGACTTTTGCACCGGTAACCGAAAACGCTTCGTACGTCATTCGGTCACTGAAATGCGCAACTTCGAGGTAGAGACTTTCGTGGCAAGGAGTAGGGTACACCCGGTATGAAATGGCACTTGTAGCTGTAGGGTCATCCGTAGCTGTAGAGATCGCTGGGCATGTAACATTGGTCATGTAGGAAGATGCTGTCGAAGGCGTATCGATCCGTAATGGACAATAGCAATCGTCACCGATCAAGTATTGCTTTAACCAGGACAGCGCGATCTGGCCTACTTGACCTTCTCCTCCTGTCGGACTGTTGGCTACGGTATGTCCTGCATTGTCTATTTCGAATAATAATTTGTCCGTTGTTTCGGGTGTGTAACCGTAATGAATATCGGCATTGGATGCTGGAGGAGCAATGGCATCCAGCTCCGCACTGAAGATCAAAACCGGAACCGGGTGATTAAGATCAGCAGCGGTGGTCTGGCCATCTAACCACGGGCACAGTGCAACAACGGCCTTTAAAGTTGGGTTTGCGGCAGCGGCAAGTTGCGCACCACCACCACCCATGGACCAACCACTAACGGCAATTCTATCGAGGTCCATATTGCCCAGAAGCGGAGAAGCCGGTCGGGTGTGCTCTCCAGCAATCGTAACGATGGCATCCAAGAGCGCATCTTTTCTGGCATACGGATCATCAAAGAGGCTATTGGTACCAATGGTCATGACCACAATGCCATGCGAAGCCAAGAAAGGCCCCCAAGCTTGGATCGACGATTGCGGCGACACGTATCCAGGAACAATGGCAATACTAGCGAAAGGAGGTGTTGCGTTAGTAGGGTAGTAGATGGTAGCCCCTGAATAGTCCGGGCCATTTCTTATGCCATCAGACTCAGTAAGCGTCGCAACAGTGTATGCACCAGGATCAGCGATGGAACCCAGCGTTAACAATGGGTCGCAGTCCTGCGCCAAGACAGAGCTAGAAAGCACGGAAAGACAAAGCAAGAGGTGCATTCCGTTTACAGATTGATTCTTCTCTGTCATGTTCAGTGCTGTTTTATTGATAAGCCGAAAGGTATTGAATGTAGACGGAAAGGATCTACGCGTAGATATGAATAGCAAGATCATATACACAAGATAAGGCAATGACCGTGATCCCTTTCTTCTGAACAGTGGTGGAGTGAACCCTACCAATACAAGAGCGGTGCAGTTCCCTTGAACTAATTCTCCGCCAAAAAAAACGGACCCTGCCAAAAGACAGGGTCCGCTCTGTTTAGAATTTCAAGGAAGTCTTACGCCAATTGCCCGTCCAGCTTACCAGCCAGTTGCGCTTTGGGCACAGCACCCACGCTGCGGTCTACAACTTCTCCGTTCTTCAGGAACAGGATGGTAGGGATGCTACGGATGCCATACTTCATCGCGGTCTGTGGGTTATTGTCAACGTTTACTTTGCCAACTACGGCTTTGCCTTCGTACTCCTTTGCAAGTTCCTCTACTACTGGACCTACCATGCGGCAAGGGCCACACCATTCAGCCCAAAAGTCTACGAGTACGGGCTTGTCGCTTTTCAATGCGAGTTCTTCAAAGTTGCTATCTGTGAATTCGAGTGCCATGTTCTGTGTTTAGAGCGGTATTTACTCCTGGTTGGTTTTGATTCAATCGTGTAAAGGTGATGCACTCTGCTTCAATAGAGCCTACAACCTCAATTAGTTTTCATCGCCTTGGTGTCGGCAAAGGTACACCCCCCTGACAAGATCCTTGCCATGGAAAGTACCTTGCCATACTGTCAGTTCAATCCCCACTCAACCTCCGTTATACCATCCAACCCCCGCACCAATTCCTCCGTTACGGTAACGGTCAAACTCTTGCTGGGCGCATCAATGGCGATATTTTCGTGCTTGCTCACCAACTGTAGATTCACTTTGCATTTTTCTGGTGAACCCTTCAATAGGGTTCCAAGTTCTTGAGCTATTGCATCAGTCATCCGCTTAGCCTCGACTGCTTAGGTGTATATTCATTTTGCGTAGTTTTGAGCAAACCAGAATTAGAATACCATGGCATCAACAAGCTTGAGTTTAGGCAGTCATTGGGAGAAATATATCCAAACGAAGATCAGATCCGGGAGGTACGGCTCAGTAAGCGAGGTTGTGCGTGAGGCGTTGCGTGCTATGGAGGATCACGACAAAAAGTTGAATGCCCTGCGCGGTCATTTGGCGCAAGGAGAGAGTGATGCCAAGAACGGAAAATTCGTGAAGGATAGTTCGTTAAAGGGTTTGTTGGGCCGTTCGAAATGAAAACGCGGGAGCGTTCATATCGGATCACCGAGAACGCAGATTCCGACCTACTTGCTATCGCGAGGTATACCGAGGAACTTTTGGGTATCAACCAACGAGACAAATACCTAGGCGAACTATACGAACGGATCCAGGCACTAGCCAAGAATTGCTACGACGGCCGTCATAGACCAGAGATAAAAGAAGGGTATTATTCGTTCAACCAAGGCAAGCATGTGATCTTCTACATGATCACGGAACAGACCATCGATATTATCGGTGTTCCTCACAGCGTGATGGATCTGGAAAGCTATTTCGGTATGTAGCAAAATAGTTGCTGCTAGGAATTGATGTTCCCGAACGCTTCTGAACCGTCTTTGGCTTTCACCAAATATAGGAATTGCGGACCCTCAATTCAATCCCCACTCAACCTCTGTGATCCCATCCAACCCTCGCACCAATTCCTCCGTTACGGTAACGGTCAAACTCTTGCTGGGCGCATCAATGGCGATATTTTCGTACTTGCTCATTACGTGCAGATTCACTTTGCATTTACCCGGAGATCCCTTCAATAGGGTTCCAAGTTCTTGAGCTATTGCATCGGTCATCCGCTCAGCCTCGATCTTCAAATTGACCCTGGTAATGTATTTGTCGCGTGCATCACTTAACAGGTCGATACTGGTCAGCTTGAATTCCATTTGGCCTTCATCCCGACCCCACGTACGTGCGCTTGCTCTGCCTTTCATTAACAGCAACGTGCCCGGTACCAAGTAAAGTTTGAATTTGAGGTAGTCCTCGCTGAAAAGCATGAACTCGTGCGTACCGAAATGATCCTCCACGGCGAGTATGCCGAATTGCTTGCCGCTCTTGGCCGTGCGGTGTTCTGCTTTCGTGACGATGCCGCTGAAGGTGATATCACGACCGGCTAGTTTTTCCAGTTCTTTTAGATCGAGCAGGTTTGCGGTACACAGGTACTTGATCTCCAGCCGATGATCATCCAACGGATGGCCGCTGAGGTAGAACCCGATCACTTCCTTTTCGTAGTGCAATTGCTCCAATGCACTCCACGGCTCAATGGCGGGTAGGGTAGGTTCCGGTATGGAAGCTGATCCATCGCCAACGGCATCGAACATGCTTACCTGTGCACTTTCCACTCCATCCTGATGTTGTTGACCGTAACGGATCAAACTTTCCATGTAGGTCGGTTTGCCTTCACCGGCTGTGTAAAAGAAATGTGCACGCTGAATGCCCAATTCATCGAACGCACCCGCATAAGCAAGACTCTCGATCGCTTTCTTGTTGGCACTGCGCAGATTCACGCGGCGCATCAGATCAAAGACGTTCGTATATGGACCTTTTTCACCACTTCGTTCGGCAACGAGGGCATCCACTGCCGCTTCGCCAACGCCTTTAACCGCGCCTAGCCCGAACCGGATCTGACCTGCTTTGTTCACTGCGAATTGGTAGCCGCTTTCATTCACATCGGGCCCAAGCACCTTGATGCCCATGCTGCGGCATTCTTCCATGAAGAACGTGACCTTTTCGATATTGCTCTGTGAATGTGTAAGCACGCTCGCCATAAATTCAGGTGCGTAGTTCGCTTTGAGCCATGCCGTTTGGTAAGCCACAAAAGCATAGCAGGTGGAGTGCGATTTGTTGAAGGCATATTGTGCAAATGCCTCCCAGTCCGTCCAGATCTTGTTGCAAACTTTAGAATCAAATCCCCGCTCGGTTGTGCCTTCCAGGAATTTGCCCTTCATCTTATCCAACGTGGCACGGTCCTTTTTACCCATGGCTTTGCGCAGCACGTCCGCATCGCCTTTGGTGAAGCCCGCCAACTTCTGACTGAGCAACATCACCTGCTCCTGGTAAACCGTTACACCGTAGGTCTCCTTGAGCAACTCCTCCATCTCCGGCAGATCGTACACAATGTCCTCCAACCCCTGTTTCCGCTTGATGAAGGTTGGTATGTATTCCATTGGACCCGGCCGGTACAGCGCGTTCATGGCGATGAGGTCCCCGAAATGGTCGGCCTTCAGCTCGCGCAGGTGCTTCTGCATGCCGGCACTCTCGAACTGGAATGTGCCGTTGGTCTCCGCGCGTTGATAGATGCCGAATGTTTTCGGATCGTCCAATGGAATATTATCGAGGTCGATCGTGATGCCGTGGTTGGCTTCGATCATCCGTAACGCATCACGGATGATCGTGAGCGTTTTCAGACCAAGGAAGTCCATCTTGATGACCCCTGCATCTTCCACCACGCGCCCGTCGAATTGGGTGAGCAAGAGATCTGATTCCTTCGATGTACACACAGGAAGGATCTCAGTTAGATCGCTCGGCGCAATGATGATACCCGCAGCATGTACACCCGTGCCACGGACGGAGCCTTCCAGCTTTTCGGCATCGCGTAGCACGTCCGCAGTTGGTTCGCCACTTTCGAGGATCTCACGTAATTGTTTCACGTTCGCGAGCTCATCGCTGTTCAAATTCTCGCGCTGTTTCAATGATCCAGCGCCTTCCATGGGAGCACGGAGCAGTCGACCCAATTCAATTCCTGGTCGCTCCGGTACCAACTTCGCCAAGCGATCGGCTTCTCCTAACGGCAGGTCCATAACACGGGCCACATCGCGGATGCTGCTCTTGGCCGCCATGCTGCCATACGTGATGATCTGCGCAACTTGGTTCTTACCGTATTTGTTGACGACGTAATCGATCACTTTCTGCCGGCCTTCATCGTCGAAGTCCGTATCGATATCGGGCATGCTCTTACGATCCGGATTGAGGAATCGCTCGAAGAGCAGATCGTACTTGATCGGGTCGATGTTGGTGATACCCGTGCAATAGGCCACTACACTGCCAGCTGCACTACCACGACCTGGACCGATCAACACACCCATGGCTTTGCCGGCGTTGATGAAATCCTGAGTGATCAGGAAGTATCCACTGAATCCCATCGTACGGATGGTGAACAATTCGAAGTCGATCCGTTCTTTGATCTTCGGGTCAAGAGAGTCGATGCCCGATACACCATCGCCGAGGTAACGTTTAATGGCGCCTTCGTAGGTGAGGTGCTTCAGGTATTCATCCTGATCCGTGAAACCCGCTGGGATCTCGTAGTTCGGTAGCAGGATATCTTTTTTCAACTTCAGTAATTCCACCTTGTCCACGATCAAGTTCGTGTTGTCCAAGGCCTCTGGCAGATCACTGAACGCGCTTCCCATTTGCGCTTGTGTCTTGAAGAAGAACTCGTCGTTGTAAAATGCAAAGCGTTTGCCTTTTTGGCTCACTTCATCATCGCCATCATTCGCCTTCGGAGTGCTTTGCTTTTCACCGGTGTTAATGCACAACAGGATATCGTGCGCATTTGCATCCTGCTGATCCACGTAGTGACTATCGTTACTGGCGATGATGGGCACATTGTACTTGCGCGCCCACTGCACCAGAACTGCGTTCACCTGTTCCTGCTCTGGAATTCCGTGCCGCTGGATCTCCACATAATAGTCATCGCCGAACAGGTCCAACCACCATTTGAATTCTTCTTCGGCCTTCGTAAGGTCGGTGCCACCGCGCATGATCGCTTGCGGCACGCTCGCACCCAAACAGCAAGTAGTAGCGATCAATCCTTCGTGATATTTCTCCACCAATTCTTTGTCGATCCGTGGGTACTTGCTGTAAAAGCCTTCCATGTAACCGAGCGAACACAACTTGCTTAGGTTCTTATAGCCCTCGGCATTTTTAGCTAATAATAATTGATGGAACCGCTTGTCCTTATCATCACGCGTAAAGGCTTTTTTATGGCGATCGTTCACCACGTAGAACTCACAACCGACGATCGGTTTTACCTTGGGCGTACCATCGGGATTCTTGTGCTTCCCGGCTTCTGCCACGAACTTGAACGCCCCGAACATGTTGCCGTGGTCCGTGATCGCCAACGCGGGTTGCCCATCGTCTGCCGCCTTTTGATACAACGCCGGTATGCTGGCCGCACCATCTAAAAGTGAGAACTGCGTATGGACGTGGAGGTGCGAGAATTTCATGAACGGGAAGGGGGCCTTGGAAGGGCTACGAAGTTACCCGACAAGAGTGGGGTAGATGGGGTTGAGTTTTCCACGATCAAGGATCGTACGTGGATCACACCTCACTGATCAGTTGCAGATCACCAATGGTCTTCCAGCTACGTATGATGGACATCACGTTCAGGTTCTACTCGAAGAAATTCTTGTAGTGTTTCGTGTTACCGTAACCAACCGGGTCGCTGTTTCAAACGATCACATCGTCTTCGTAACGCACTTCAAAATTCACCGAGTTCGCAATGAAACACAATTCGTGCGCTTTGTGATGTAGTTCTCTGGCACGTTCGCGCATGGATGCATCCGCAATGGTCACCCGTGGATACAGTATCACCTCCGTCATGCGTCCGCTGCCATCAGGAAAAGTCTCCACACTACCCGTGGCTTGATCAGAGTATGCTGTAACGACTACGCCATCGATCGCACATACGTGCAGGTAACTCATCATGTGGCAAGTGCTCAACGCCGCAACGAGCATTTCTTCGGGATTGTGGCGTTCGGGGTTTCCACGGAAAGTAGGATCGGCCGAGCCCAGTATATCCGGTTTGCCTTCAATGCGGATCACATGATCACGGTTGTAGCTGCGATAATGATCAGTCCCTGTGCCTTTATTACCGGTCCATTCAACCTTTACGGAATAGGTGTGGTAGTTCTGCATTGCACAAGATCTAATTCGATAGCCTTAAAACTGTTTGTGCACATGTCCGGTCGCACGAACACGATCTGCCCAACTCTTCACCGCACAACTACTTTCCCTGCCAACGTGGTGTTCTCGTTCTGCACCTTCACGAAGTATGTGCCTTGTGCCAAGTTGGAAAGGTCAAAACCATAGCTCGCCAATTGGGCGTTGGAGTTGAAGAAATAGGTTTTTAACGCTTTGCCGGAGATGTCATGCACGGTCACCACGGATCTGCCTAATTCACTTTGCAGTTGGATCGTGAAATGCCCGTCACTTGGATTAGGGCTGATGGTCATGCTGTTCTCCTGCTCTAGTGCTGCCGGTGCTGTTATCCCCACAACATTGGGCATGTTGCCCCGGCTGATGAGGTATCCGCCAACGCGGTAGTAGGGGTTATATCCATCGTTGCAATCAGAGCAGGTGGTACCACTTATGCAATTCGGGTTACCGGGGTTGCAGAGATCCATGTAGCTCTCTTGAAAGATGTACGATAGTGCGAATGATCCCTCGCTGAGATAGGGCGTTACATCAAACTCGAACGGCGGTGCAATGCTTCCCGGACACCAGCCGGCACGATCGTACTGCCAAGTGCCGCTCTGAGGTGAGCAACCGTCCGGGTTGGGGTTGCAATCTGTCCACAGATCCTGCGGAAAGCTGTGGATACCGTTCACGATAATGTTATGGTTGGCGTGGTAAAATTCGGCGGCGTTACCGGTATTGGTTGGCCCCCATCCATGGCCGGTGGTAACTAACCGGATACTGGCACTTTCTGTTCCCGTGCCCGGTGCCAACCCCACAGTGTCCATGGGTTGCAGGTTCGTTGGGTCACCGAAATTGTAGTTGCCGTGCCACACTTCCTGTACGGTGGAGTAGAGGTATGCTGGAACTCCGGCCTCGTACGTGAAGTCCAGGTCAAGTTTCCAACCTCCGGTGCCCCAAGTCTCGATGAACATACGGATATCGGTTTTCCCTTGCAGGATGGACGCGAGATCCGTGACGTCGATGCTATGGTCGCAAGCCACACCATACGGAGTAACATACCGGATGACCTCTATCCACTTCCCGTTCGGTGCTTTCGCTTCCACCCAGGCCACGCGGTCCCAATCATCGCAGCCGCCCGCTACGCTTGGGCAGGTGACACTTAGGTTCGCAATGATGTGGTCGTACGCACCCACCGATTGCGGGAGGGTGTAGCTCCCAGTATACCACTGCGAACTACCCGATCCATCGAAGTTGATCACGCCTGCATCGAAGGTGGCAACCGTTTGATCAGCAGCAACGTTCACCACATCGATGTTGAGGGTCTCGGAGGTACTGTTCCCATTACTGGCAGTAGCCGTGACCGTAATTGCATGCACACCATAAGCGTTCGGAGTCCACCACGCGGTATAAGCGCCATTTTCTATTGCGGCAGTCAGGTCTGTGCCATCGACATTGAACACTACACTGCTAATGCTGTTGAAGCCGGGTTCATCGATGCTGGCGGTGGCATACAATGCGTAAGCGTGAAGTTGGGGCATTTCTATCGGGTAGTCTTCCGTGAGTTTAACGCTCATCACCGGGTCATAGGTTGAAAGGTCAAGCACATTGAAAATTGTGGTAGCGGATGCCGGATACCACGTTGCATCGCCGGCTTGTTCGGCACGCACGGTAACTGTTCCGGCGGTACCGTCCAAAGTGAGTGTAGAACCTGCGACGGTAGCTGGTCCGGAAACGACTGAATAGGTAACTGGAAGTCCAGAGCTAGCGGATCCGTTCAGTGTTAGATCGGGCGCAGTAGTGCTTTGGTCCGCGATCGGATCGATGGAGGTGATCTGGTTCGACTGACCCGTGGGGGCACATCCAGTACCGGTATATTCAAAGAGGTTCAGCTCGGCCACCATCAGATAAGGACCGGTAGAGTAGCTGGAGTTTACCACCAGCCGCACATAACGCGCATCCACCGCTCCGAAATAAGCAGAGCCACGTTGGGCACCGGCATTGAGGTCAGCATACGTGAAGTCACCAGCGGATTGCAGGTTTCCCCAGTCGGCTCCGTCCATGCTCAGGTACAACTCAAAGTTCTTGGCTTTTCCGGCAGCGCTAGCGTCGCGTGAGAGAAGCGAGATCCCGTTCACCGCATGCACTGTGCCCAGATCGAGATGGATCTCATGCGGAAACGGTGGGTTTGCATTTTGCCATTGTGTATGCCAGAAGGTGAGGGAATCATTGTCGAAGCAGTTTACTGCATGGCCGTTGTTCGCTCCTTCGCCTGTAAGTTCTTCGCTGTCCACGTAGGTAACGCTCCAGTCGGTATTGGCGATGGCAACCGTATCACATTGGCCTATGGAGAATAATGGAGCGGAGAGCAAGAGCAAGAGTGCAATAGTCGACTTCATTGCCGAAAGCTAAGGTGCTGAAGCAATATGTGCTGGAAGCATTTCGCCCGTTTCGCGGATTCCCAAGTGGATATTCGGCGGACGCAAGATCTGGCTCCACTGGCCATGTACGAACCCAAATGATACGGCGCATGAAAGATGCCCTGCCTATCTTGCACCATGGCTGTATTGGATCGATTCTATTCCGCATTCCAGGATCGCGATTGGGCTACCATGGGTGCATGTTACCATCCGGATGCTCATTTCAGTGATCCCGTTTTTCCTGATCTGGACGCCGCCGGTGTTAGAGCCATGTGGAAGATGTTGCTGACCAACGGCACAGACCTGCGGATCGGATTTTCCGTGCTGGAAGAGTCTGGAACGAACGGTAAAGCGGAATGGGAAGCGCATTACACGTTCAGCCGCACAGGGCGAAGTGTACACAACGAAGTGGTTTCATCCTTCGAGATGAAAAATGGTTTGATCCTTCGTCAGTTGGATGAGTTCGATTTTTGGAAATGGTCGCGGCAAGCATTGGGAACACCCGGGTTACTATTGGGTTGGTCTCCTTTGATCAAGAATAAAGTGAGAGCGACCGCTGCAAAAGGATTAGCCAGAATAACAAAGACCGAGGTCGTTGAATGATCGTTGTCGTCGTGTATTATTCGGTTTCCCACAGGTACGTTGGTGAACAATGAGCTTAAGATCCGCCATGTATCTCCCTCAACTGACCTTCTTGCGTTTCGTGGCTGCGATGTTGGTGGTGTTCTACCATTATGGGAAACAGACCTTCGAGGCCGGCTATCCTTTTCTCCACAGCATCATTGCGGAAGGTTCTGTGGCCGTGAGTTTCTTTTTCTTCCTCTCCGGCGTCGTATTGGGTATTAATTATTTGGGAAAACCGCTCGATGTGAGAAAATTCTGGTTGAGGCGACTCGCACGCATTGCTCCGCTTTATTTGTTGGCATTCATTCTGACCTTTTGCCTTCAGGCCTATTATTTCGGTGATCTGCCTCGGGGTAACGCGATCATTGCTCAACTTTTCGCTCTGCATGCTTGGTTCCCGGAGATGTGCTTGGCCATCAATTATCCGGGCTGGTCCATATCCGTGGAGTTGTTGTTCTACCTGATATTTCCGTTGATCGCGACTATTGTTCTGGCCTTCGGATCTGTGAGGGTCTCGATCTTCTTAGTAGTGATCTGGATCGGTAATGTCCTGATCGAGGTCTTTCTTCGTTCTGCTACGACCTCCTTGGATGTTTCTGGACCATTTATTCTCTATTTCCCACTGCTCCACATCGGCACGTTCGCTGCTGGCTGTGTCTGTGCAATGCTCATTCGCTACATGGCTGATAGGCCTGAGGCTTCAAGATGGTCAACTCCTTTACTGTTGGGCAGTGTGCTCACTATAGCTGTGATCTACACAGGAGATGGTCCATTGCGGGAAACTGCGCATAATGGTGGAGCGGTTCCAGCATTTTTCCTTTTGATAACCGGATTAGCGCTTGGCAAGAACAAGCTCACCAACATATTGAGCAAGCGGCCATTCGTATTGTTGGGAGATGCCAGCTACGCGATCTATCTTCTTCAATTTCCCGTCTTCATGTTGTACTCTCATGGATTGCGTTCTGCCTCGTTGGCTTTGCATGAGATCGCGATCTACTCAACGTTGCTCATACTCATCGCTATTGCGGTGTATCTGGCCTTTGAGCTGCCCATGAAACGAAAGTTCCTCATGTGGTTCAACGGAAGCAGCCCGGATTGATGGATCGGGTTGGATGTCGAACAGCTACCTGTTCATGACAACGTCATGGGCTGGTAGGCGCAATGTTCATTCTGGGGGCTGAAGGCCCGAATTCATCAGCAGATAGTGTATGTTCGAACGAATGCATATTCCGTGGTCTGGAAACACGAACGCCCAAAAAGCAAATTGCTCTTCGGGCGTACTGTAAATGTTGTTAGTGACTTACTGTTCCACGTGCATTTTACCTGCACCGTTCACTGCTCCACTCAGTTGGTAGTGGTACGCACCTGCGGCCATGCCACGTCGCTCAATGGTGAACCTTCCGGTTCCGCTGGCATCAACTTGTTGCTGCACCAAACGTCCTTGTAGATCCATTACACGCAAGGTCACGGACTGTCCTGCAGGTGGATAAAGCATTGTGGTCTGATCGGTGAATGGGTTCGGGAATACACGTATGCCTTGTTCAACACCGAGATCACCAACACCTGTAACAGTAGCACAGGCGTTCTCCAAAATATTGATCGAGTTATGGTAGTTCTCATTCACCACATCGATCACTTGGTCAATGCAGATCATTGAACCAGGATTGATGAAATGGACCCTGCACAATGGTTTGAAGTCAGGTCCACGCTGGATCAACGAATCGACCTGGCTCAAGCACATCAAATGACCGGTGCCGAATGACCATGAAGGTGTTGCGGGATACGCAACCGGATCGTACAAACTCTCTACGCTGGTTATCGCAATGCCGCTCAGCATCAATTCATACCCTAGCATTTTGCGGTGCGTGTTCTTTACGTGGATATCCATCCAGCCTTCGCTCGTGTTCATTGCTCCAATGGTGAATGTCACACTGTCATTCGGGTTGATGATCTCATTGAACGGGAAATTGCAATGGTCATGTACTGCAGCACTGTCCGGTGGGTGGTTGTATGTGTTCCAGTAGTTACAGAACGCCATCAACGCGGCGTCCGTTACGGTAATGTTACCATCCTGATCAATATCCGTGCATGGCAATGGCGTAAGGTCGTTGCCCATGATACCGTTGAGGTATTCGTTCACATCCACATTGTTCTGGTATCCGTCCGTATTCAGATCTCCGATCAACGCTGTTCCGGCACAATCGCCCATACAGTCGTATTGAGCAGATCCGTAGATCTCGCCAAGGCAATCGACATAAGGATCGCAGACCGTGTCCACCGTAACTACCAGTGTTGGGGTGCGATCAATGAACAAACAGAGCTGTGCCCAGTTATTGTAGATATCGGTTTCAATTCGGCCTAGCGCATCCGGGTCATTGTCCCAATTGGTCCGAACCACCATTGTGTAATTACCCTCAGGAATGCCAGTGATATCCAACCAGTTGCAGCTGGTACCGCTGCCGTAAACATCTGCACAACCAGCACTGATCCCCATATTGCCGCAGCCATACTGACCTGTGCCACCACCGTTGCAATCAATGTCCATTACACAGAACCCATTCTTGAAACCATTGGAAAGCTCCTGACCATCCATATCGTACAGCAAGTATTCCGCATAGCCTTTATAATGCACGTGTCCGTGACAATTCACGAGTTCGAATTGATCAGGGTTCGCAGCAGGAGTGCCGATGTAATAGTCCAATTGGCCAATGTTGGCGATGCGCGTGCTGAAGCGCAAGATCTCACGCTCTCCGTAACCGGTCAAACAGCCTTCAGCGATGTAACAATTACCTTCTTCCACGGTTGTGGTGCTTAGGTTCAACGAGGTCAACAAACGGTTCTGATCCACGGTCAGGTCCGGACCATCAGGACAAAGTGGATCACCCCACATAATGCAACTGCCATCATCCACTGTGGCCAATGGGTCGTAATTGCACGAGTTGAATTGCGTACATCCAGTGATAGGCCCGAAGTAGTTTATCGACCAATCGATCGCAGCGCCATTGCAAGCACCATCGTTATCACCGATACGGATCCAAACTTGATCGCCAGTGGCCAAATTCGCAAAGAGTTCGGCTTGAGGTCCTGTGTTACATCCGCCATCGGCAAAGTACATGGTACCCGCTGGTGAATTATCCGGAACCAACCCCGTACAATGGTCATATACCCATATACGCGTATCGCAGCTCGATAGACCACAGGTGGTTATCACATAAGACCCGTTGACCGTTGCGGTGAAACTGTACCATGTATTGGCGTGTGGTGCTGAATAGGCGCCTTCAACAACTGTTAAAGGATTGCTGCAACTGAAGCCTGGAGGGCAATTCAATTCCGTGGTCTGACTATAGGTGTAATTATTGCCATTAGCGGCACCACCGCTTGCAACAACTACCCCGCCAAGTGTTACGGTATATCCGCCAACACCTGTTAGACCATCGCCATAACTATCCAGCATGTTGAAGATCAAACATTGATCGTCCTCAACACAGAACGAAGCACCAGCAGCAGTGCCGCTTTGAACCGTGGATCCGTTCAATTGAAGATTCCAACTGATCTCACCAGGCCAAGCGTCAGATACAATGTTCACCACCATCTCACTCTCACCAGTTGAGCAAGGTTGTGCAAGCACAGGTACACTGATCACCAGTGCCATAGAAGTAAAGAGTAACGTGGATCTTAGCATGTTTCGTTCGATAGGTTTTTAGGGTCGCCAACGCGAAGATGACGCTTTTCTGACGAACAATGAACGCGATCCGGTGCCCAGCCTTTTGATCCTAGATCCATCGATCAACGCACGGTGACCTCATCCAAGAACAACCACGACGGATTCCCGGCACCCTGAAAACCATCAGGGATAGTTGCCTTGTGCTTCACGGATAAACGAACATAGCGGGCTTTGGCTGTGAGTTCTTTTCCCAGTTCCATTCGCCCGGAATTTGAAGTTTCTGCTTTCACGGTTCCATAGGGTGAATAGTCCTTGCCATCCAGACTCGTTGCTATATCAACCTGCTCCGGTAGGTGGATCCAGCTATGTGTTTCATTCAATGCGCCAATGCCGATGGAATTGATGTCCTGTTCATTGCCAAGGTCGACAGTGATCGTTACATTTTCCTTCCACCCCAACCATTCCGTGTTCACGCGCTTTTCTTGTGCCGTTATGCCATCAACAAGTGTGAATGCGCCACCTTCACCATAGCGCTCGTTCGGTTGGGCGCTCAATGTGATCTTTTGGGCGGTGGCTTTGTTGAATCTGAGTGTTATGGACGATGTGTCAGCAGGGGTCGCGCCTCCATTGATGTAGCCGTGTGCTTTTAGCACAGCATCCGACCGTACGGTAAGTCCACTCCCATCCAGTTCAAGTATCACCTCAGGCTCTTGCCATACCTTAACTCCACTGCCGCCATAATAAGGGGTCCGCACCAGTATTGACCCCGGTGCGGTGCCTTGGCTCAGTTTGAAACTCACTTGGTACAAGCTCTTGGAGTAGTTCACGTTCATCGCATCCAGCCTTGGAAACTCCGCCTCCAGCCGTTCAATGAAACCCGCCTCATCGCGCTTCTCCTTCGGCGTCCACAACACTTCGGCCAAGGCCAACATTCGTGGTGCCAGCATGTACTCCACATGCTCCGGCGTAAGAATGTATTCCGTCCAAATATTGCCCTGCGCGCCGAGAATGTGGTTCGCTTGTTCTGCGTTCAACTCTTCGGGCACCGGCTCATAGCTGTAGACCTTTTGAACTGTGGTGTACCCACCAAAGGCTAGCGGTTCATTCGCAGGATCACCTTGGTAATGATCGAAATAACAATGACTTCCAGGACTCATCACCGCATCGTGGCCCGACTTCGCCGCTGCGACACCGCCTTCTGTTCCGCGCCAGCTCATCACCGCAGCATTGGGTGCCAAACCTCCTTCCAGGATCTCATCCCAGCCAATGATATTACGCCCTTTAGAATTCACGTAGTTCTCGATCCGTTGGATGAAGTAGCTCTGCAGTTCGTGCTCATCCTTCAGGCCGTTCGTATTCATGCGGGCTTGGCATTTCGGGCAAACCTTCCACCGATCCTTCGGGCTTTCATCACCGCCAATGTGGATGTATGGACCAGGGAAGAGGTCCATCACTTCGCTCAGAATGTCTTCAAGCATAGTGAATACCGTGTCATTGCCCGCGCAGAAAACATCCTCGAACACGCCCCAACCGCGTTGTACTTCGTATGGCCCACCGGTGCAACCCAACTCAGGGTATGCCGCCAACGCCGCCATGGCATGCCCCGGCATTTCGATCTCCGGTACCACGTTGATGTGCCGCGCCGCAGCGTACGCAACCACTTCGCGGATCTGCTCCTGCGTGTAGAAACCACCGTATGGTATGCTGTCGTATTCCAGCCTGCCGTATGGCCCCACTTGACTGCCTTTCCGTTGACCACCTACCGCCGTCAACTTCGGATGTTGCTTGATCTCGATCCGCCAGCCTTGGTCATCCGTCAAGTGCCAGTGAAAACTGTTCATTTTGTACCGTGCCAACAGGTTGATATACTTCTTCACGAAACCCACCGGGAAGAAATGGCGCACGACATCCAAATGCATTCCACGCCAGCTGAAGCGAGGGTGGTCCACAATGACCAAACAAGGTATGCTGTGGTGTTCTTTGGCGTATTCCAACAACTGAATTAACGTGCGTGTGCCATAGAACAGTCCTTGTTCACTGTTGCTGGTGATCGTGATCCGATCCAGGTCAACACCCAAGCTATAGTAGCCATCTGGCACCAATGTGTCGAATACGACCTGTTCCAAGATGATGGGTAACGGTGTTCCGGAAACAACATCGGAAGCGCTGCGGATATTGGAGATCTCAGTGCTCAAGAATTCGGTCAACGCCTTAGCTTCAATGGACGTTCCAATAAGTTTCCAAGGCCGGTCCAAGCGGCAATCGCCTTTGGTCAGCGTTAGCTCTGCTGGTGCAGGTATGATCCCTGGGACGGCGAGTTGAGCGTGCGTCAGCAACGGCAGGAGAAAGAAAAGTAGGATGGGGCGCATTTTGCAAAGATGCAGTGTTCCCGGAGAGGGGAATTCAGTCGAATTCCTGAGCCTCATCTGAGTATGTTGGTGTGGGTCTGAGTATGAATTTGAAGAAGGATCCCTACCACATTTGGTGGTCTTCCTAAAAAACCTCACTTTTGCACCCCCAATTCCGGGAAAACTAAAACAATTAGCGACATGCCAACTCGCATCCGCCTTCAGAGAAAGGGCAAAAAAGGCCGGCCATATTACCACATGGTAATTGCCGATTCTCGTGCACCACGCGACGGGAAATACATTGAAAGGATCGGTGCCTACGATCCGAACATGAACCCCGCTTTCGTGGAAGTGAACGTGGATAAAGCGATGGCCTGGCTCCAGAAAGGTGCCCAGCCTAGCGATACCTGCCGCGCTATCCTTAGCTACAGCGGTGTTGTTTACAAGAATCACCTCGTTAATGGCATCAAGAAAGGTGCATTCGACCAAGCTGAGGCTGATCGCCGTTTTGAGATCTGGTTGAACGAAAAGAATTCCAAGATCGAGGGAAAGAAGAGCAAGCTCGTGCAAAGTGCTGAGTATGCTACGAAAGACCGTCTTACCGCAGAGCGTAAGAAAGCATCGGATATGGCTGCTAGCCATAGTGCTAAACTTGCTGCGTTGAGCGCACCACCAGAGATCATGCCGATGGAGCCTGCTGGTGAAGAAGAGGCTGCTGCTGAAAGCGCACCTGAGGCTCCGGCTGCTGAAACCCCAACTGAGAGTGAAGCGCCTGCGGCTGAGTAATTTGATACGACGAATATTCAGAACCCGCGTTCCTTCACTGGAGCGTGGGTTTTTTGTTCATAAAAGCCTAAGATCTTGGAGGTGAGCACCACCGGAAAACGGCCGTTGTAGTTACTTTCACGCCATGGACCTGGAAAGTCTTCATCGCATTGGTAAGCTTGGTAAGCCTTGGGGATACAAAGGTGAACTGACCGTACACCTCGAGGATTGCGATCTGGATGATCTGGTACACGAAGGCGTCCTCTTCGTTGGTATCGAAGGGCAAAAGGTCCCTTTTTTCTTTTCGAAGCTTCACGATAAAGGACGCGACACGCTTGTGAAATTCGAGGATTTCGATGATCCACAAAGCGCTGGTATTCTTGTAGGCAGAGACCTCTACGCACCACCTGGTCTATTGGCTGACGGAAGCGATGAATCCTGGGATCCAGAAGAGTTCATCGGCATGATCGTGCAGGATGAGGAACACGGTGACTTAGGCGAAGTGATCGGTATAGAAGGCACGGCGAAGAACCCGGTCCTTTCAATACTACGCGGTGAGCAAGAAGTAATGGTGCCATTGGTAGATGAATTGATCCTGGGTATCGACCCGGAGACCAATACGCTTCTTGTGCGAACCCCGGAAGGGTTGATCGATCTGTACCGATCCTGATACCACAGCCTAAGTGCATGGCGAAGCCAACGTTCCGAGCCAAACAATTCACGATTCAACAAGATCGCTGCGCTCAAAAAGTGAGTACTGATGGCATCTTGTTCGGAGCTTGGTTGAACTATTGCGGTGCCGAACGGATCTTGGACGTTGGTGCTGGCACAGGCGTATTGTCATTGATCGCTGCGCAACGAAATTTGACTGCGGAAATTACCGCATTGGAGATCGATCCTGCTGCCGCTGAGCAAGCCCGTGAGAATGCTGCCAATAGTCGTTGGCCCGCAAGGATCAAAGTGCTCTGCTGTGATGCTCGATCGTATCAGCCGGAGAGCCTATTTGACTTGGTAATTTGCAATCCACCTTACTACGCCAATTCCCTGACTTCTCCGGATCAACGCACCAACGTTGCCAAGCATAGTGAGGATCTCACCTTTCAAGACCTAGTGTGCGTTGTAGGTCGTTCTCTCACACCAGATGGCCGCTTCGCCGTGATCATTCCGGTGGAACGTGAAAATGATCTTGTGCCCATTGCCGCAAAGCATAATCTGCATCCGGCGCAACGTTTCATTGTGTCTTATTCACCACATAAGTCGCCAAAAAGAGTGCTAATGATGCTTAAAAGAATCAAATTGGAAACTGTGGAAGAGTCATCTTTGATTATTCAAAATGCTGGACCGTTCGATTACTCACCCGAATACCGCGCAATGATCAGTGATCTGATGATCGGGTTCTAAGTGATCAACGAACAGCCTTGCATGTTTATTCAACTGATCTCTACTTCATTGAACACGACACCAAGTGTTTCCAATTCGGTAAGTATAGGGTCGTAGATGGAAGGGGTCAAGGGCAGCAATACTCCGCGTTCCTTTATTGTTCCGTTCAAGATCATTTTAGCTGCTATGGCCACGGGCAGTCCAACGGTCTTGGCCATGGCCGTATAGCGGTCATCTATACCTTCTACTGTAAGGTTGGCCTGGATCTCATGCTGTTTTCCGTTCAATTCATATACGAAACGGTGCCACATGACCACAAGATCTTTGTCTGTAGGAAGCAATTCCCATTTCCGCTCCAACAAGGTTTGCAGCGTAGCGGCAGGTGAGAGACCGGTCACACCGATAGCCGTTTCACCGAAGAGGCCGAGCCAGTCCAGCTTGGCCATTATTTCACCATTCGGGTCCAAGCCTAGCTGGGTGGCCAGATTTGCACGTGTATCCAATTCCTTGTTGGCCGGTAGGAAAGAATCCATGTAATCGCTCCAAGTAGCATTAGTGCCAAGTTCCATCTTGAAACTGTCGTCCGTACATCCCAATTGCACGAACACATCCCACGCAGCGCAATACCCGGCTTTACGCAATGTGCCGCGTAACAGGGTGGGTATGTTCTCCAACCGGTAGAGTGATCGGTACTTCAGTGAGTCACGGTTGGCATATGCATCGAAGGAACCGTAACCTGGAACTTCCACTTTTTGTGTACGCTGAAAGAGTTTGTGGTAAGGTACGTACTTGGTACACCCGTTCCGGATATACATGGCGGCACCGCCTTGTCCCGCCAATACAACGTTGCGCGGATTCCAACTGAATTTGTAATTCCATGGATTGGTATCGCTTTCCGGTGCGACCAACCCGCCTGTGTGACTCTCGAAAGCTTCTATTCGGCCGCCCTCTTTGCGGATCCGATCCAAAATACGCAAGGCGCTCATGTGGTCGATCCCTGGGTCCAGACCCAACTCGTTCATCACGACAATATTCGCTTTCTTGATCTCCGCATCCAACGCCCACATCGCATCAGGAACATAACTTGGTGTGATCACGTGCTTCCCAAGTTTAATGCAGTCCTTCACCACATCCATGTGCAGGAAAGCTGGCAGCATGCTGATCACCAGATCGTGCTTCGCGATCAACGCGCCGCGTGCTTTTGCATCGGTCGCATCCAATGTCACTCCCTTCGCTACCGATGCGCCTTCTTTTACCATCGCTGCGGCATGCGCAGCGTCTTTATCGCCAATGGTAATGCGCCATTGCTGTGCGTTCGCCTCACGGATCAGGTACTGGATCAACGATGATGCCGATCTACCGGCGCCTAGGATAAGTATGCTCTTCATAATGTTCAATTGCGGCTGCGAAGATGGGACGGGTCTTCTGAATGAGGAATGAAGAATGAAGAATTTTCAATTTTCAATGCACGATCTCGTTGCTCTGAGGCAGAAATTGGATCATACCGAACTCATGGAGTCCGTCGACTATTGGTTTGGCACACCCCTTGCCTAAGTACTGTCGAAAGCTAACTTCGCAACCCAATAAAAAATCATCATGATCAGATCTGCCACCCTCTTCCTCACGACGCTGCTAACCGCCAGTTGTCTAGCCCAAACAACCGATCTTGTATTCTTTACCGATGATGGCTCCAAGTTCACTTTGACCGTTGATGGTGATGTGAAGAATGCCCAGGCGGCCTCCCGCGTAGTTGCAACAGGAATTCGCACGGAAACACCTGTGATAATGATCAATTTCGAGGATGCGGCCCAACCCGCGTTCAAGAAATCAGGCTACTTCACTCTTGGTAAGGAGTATACCTTGATGATAACGAACAACAAGAAAGGCGAACGTGTGTTGCGTATGACAGGTGAGGCGGGGTTAGGAACGGCTGCAAAACTTCCTTCTCCTGATCCATCGAATTTTGTTGAGGATGGGCCGAACGGTGTGGTCAATGAAGGGCGTACGATTGAGAACGGTTCGCAGCAGATCACCACAACGGTGATCGAAGGGTCTAGTAGTGATGGTACCGGAGAAAATGTACGGATCGATATGGGTGTGAATGGTGTTGACTTCAACATGAATGTGGGTGTTACCGAAGGCAGCGGGTCTTCCACTACCACGCAAACCACCACGATGACAACCACAACCACTACGGTTACGAACAGTAATACAGCTACTCCATCATACCCCGTTGAACCTGTTTCCCCTGTACCAGAGCCGCCTATCTATCACATGCCGGGATACACCGGTCCTATCGGCTGCGGTTGGCCAATGTCGCCTACTGAATATGCAGATGCGAAGACCAGCATTGAGAGCAAGAGTTTTGAAGAGACCAAGATGACCACGGCGAAGCAAGTAGGAAGAGATCGCTGTTTTACCGCAGAACAGGTGAAAGGGATCATGAATACCTTCAGTTTTGAGGATACTAAGCTGGAATTTGCCAAGTATGCCTACGAGCGCACCTACGACATCGGCAATTACTACAAGCTCAATGATGCCTTTTCATTCGAGAGTTCCATTGAGGAGCTGAATGAATACACCCAAGGACGCTGATCGGATCATGTTACCCTTGAAGTACATATCGGTTCTCTTGCTCATTGGAATGCTCTTGGCAGGATGCAGTGGCTCCAAGTCGTTCGCAAAGAAGGCGGGCAAATTGGATGAGGCCGGTATGTATGCCGAAGCCGCGGATATGTACCTCCAAGCGGTGCAGCGGAACGGTAAGAACGTTGATGCCAAGATCGGATTGAAACAGACCGGACAAAAGCTATTGGAAGACAAACTGAGCACCTTCTTCAAGTCCATGGCTGTGAGTGATGCGAAGGGGCAATCCGTAAGTGCATATTTGGAAGCGAAGTCGTATCAAGAGCGCGTTGAACACCTTGGAGTGATACTTGAGATTCCGGACCATTATAAATATGATTTTGAGAAAGTTAAAGGCGAGCACCTGGTAGATCTTTACAACGATGGGCAAGCGCTCTTGGAGATCCAGGATTTTCCTTCAGCGGAGCGCAAATTCAGCGAGATCGCGAAGTTGGAACCGGGATATAAAGACGCAAGTAGCTTGCAAGCGGTCGCCTATCTGGAACCACTCTATCGCGCCGCAAAAGTTGACCTAGCTGCTGAGCATTACCGTAAAGCGTATGATGCACTGAACAAAGTGGTCGCCAAGGATCCCAATTTCAAAGATGCCTCCATGCTTCGGCAGGAATGCCTGACCAAAGGCCAGTATTCCATCGCTGTACTTCCGTTCAAGACAAGCCGAGTTAATAGCGCTGCTACGGTTAAAGTGCAAGCTTACGCCATGACCGCATTGACAGAGACTAAAGACCCGTTCCTGAAGATCGTTGACCGGGAGAACATGGAACGGATCCTCGAAGAACAAAGGCTTGGCCTTAGCGGTGTTGTGGATGAACAGACCGCTGTACGCGTAGGTAACCTTATGGGTGCCAAAGCAGTGTTGATGGGTGAAATTGTGGATTACCGCGAGGAGACCGGCAAAACGCGTTCCAGCACAAAGGATGGCTTCGCATCGTATCAAGTAACGCGGGTTAATGCCGAAGGGCAGAAGTACTTGGAGACGAAGTACAAGCCCGTGAATTACACGGAGTATCAGCAAACCAACAAAGTGGTCCTATCATTTTCGTACCGACTGGTCTCGTTGGAGACCGGTGAGGTCCTCGTGAGCAAGATCGTTGACCGTACTGTCAATGATGATCTCTATTACGCCACGTACGATGGCGATAAGAATACCCTTTTTCCTAAGGCGAATGGTAATGTGGATCTTGGTAATGGCGCACGGAATCAGCTGCGCTCACTGCTTTCTGCAAAGCGGGATATCATTCCTGTCTCTACCCTAAGCACGAATGCCATCCGCGAAGCGACCAATGCCATGGCCATTACGGTCATTCAGGACCTGAACAACAAGTTGCCCTGAAAAAGCTGTTCCCCATAGTGTTCGTATTGGCTTGGGCGTGCAAAGGAAAACAGCCCATTGCAGAAACCACTATGCCTGCTGAGGCGCCAAGACCAACTTGGGTCAGTGCGCGACCTGTGACCGGCGGTTACTACGTCGGTATTGGTTTGGCGAACAAGAACAGACCCGATGCCCAGGAAGCAGCCAAGAAGAACGCACTGAACGACCTGGCAAGCGAGATCAGCGTAACAGTTGAGGGCAATAGTTTGCTTTATACCTTGGATCGCAGGACCACCTTCGATGAATCCTTCACAAGTACCATAAAGACCAGTTCCGTTGAGTTGTTGGAAGGATTTGAACTGGTTGATACCTATGAGAACGAAGCGGAGTACTGGACCTATTACCGCCTTTCCAAGTCGGAACACGCACGAATAAAGGCTGAGCGTAAGGCAAACGCAATTGGCATCGCCATCGATCTGCGTTCCAGAGCAAAGGCCAGCTTGGCGGCAGGTGATCTGAAAGGTGCGTTCGATCAGGACCTACGCGCGTTGATCGCCATGAAAGCCTATTGGGGAGAGAATGATATCGTGGAATTGAATGGAGAACAGGTTCCATTGGTGAATGCATTGTACGGCGATCTTCAACTATTGAGCAGTGGAGTAACCTTCAGCATTTTGCCGGAGCGCTGTGTGCTGGATTATTCGAATGGATTCAAACGGGAAGTGGTGATAAAAGCGCGTTACACCGGCGGATCAGCCTTGGTCCAATTACCTGTTGTCATTGCCTATCCCGGCAGTAACGGAAAGGTCACCGAACTAAAGAATACCGATACGGATGGAAACCTGCGCACAACGGTCCAGCACGTAGCGAATGACCAGAACAAAGCTCCAGAGATCGTGGTCAGGTTGAACATGGATGAGCTCATTCACACCGAAACCGACCAAGCGTTGGCAAAAGCGTTGGGTGCGAGCCTAACACAACCAGAACAGCGTGCTGCGATCGATCGGGTAATGCCCAAGGTGTACATGCGTGCCCAAGAAACCAATCTGGGTGAACCAGTTGGTGATGCAGGGGCGGCTAGCGCAATAAGGCAGGAACTCACCAGCAATGGATTCCGTTTTGTGGACCGCGAGGCCGATTGTGATATGCTTCTTGATCTTACGTCAGCGACGCGTCAGGGTGGAGAAAGCAACGGATTCTTTATCGCGTACTTGGACCTTACGTACAGCATTCGCGATCGACGCACCAAGGATGTGATCCACGAGGGTGGGCAACAAGGCGTGAAAGGCGTTCAGCTCAATTTCGAAAAAGCTGGGCTAGAAGCGTACAAGAAAGCGATAGCCGATATTAAGAAAGAACTCGTGCCGGGCATTATGAACGCCTTTAACTAAAGGCTTTCGGTAGTTTGGCACGCAATTGGTCTAAGTCATAACAACAGTAACAACGGATCCCGACCTTTGTCGGGATAAGCGCCTAAAACAAACCATCATGAAAACCCTTTCCACCAACCGAACAATTACCGCAGTGATGACGGCGCTTTTGCTGTCCGGCGGACTCGCAGCTTGTAAGAGCAAGAAGAAAGCCGCCGAGGCTGCGGCGCCTCCGGGAGGCGAGACAGAGGTCAAAGTAATGTGCTCCGGCCCAGAGTACTTTACGAACAACGAAGTCTTCCGCGCCAATGCAATTGGCGAAAGCATGGACCAAGCAACAGCCAAGAAAAAAGCATTGGCCAATGCACGCGCTCAAATGGCCAGTGACATCAATACCCAGATCAAGGGTGTGATCGACAACTACGTGAACAGCCGCGAATTCAACAACAAAGAAGAAGTGTCCGAGCGATTTGAAGGACTTACCCGCGAAGTCGTGGATCAACGCTTGTCCGGTGTCCGTACGATCTGCGAAAAGCAGGTTACCGTTAATGCTACGGGTAACTACAAGACCTACATCGCTATCGAACTCAGCGCACAGGACCTCTTAGCTGCTTACAACGAGCGCCTAAGCAACGATGAACGCACACGGATCGATTACGATTACGAAAAGTTCAAAGAGACCTTTGACGCCGAAATGGATAAGATCGGTAAGTGATCCAGACCATCAGCTTGAAACCCCCTTCCGCAGTGTGCGGGAGGGGGTTTTTCGTTTTCAATTTTGAAAGCCCTTTGATATATGCTTTCACTGAACGGCGATCTTTGCCGTGAATGGTACGCCTTGATGATCTGTTGCACGCACGATATAAATGCCATGGGCAAGGTCGGGTAGGTCTACGTTTCCTTGCTTCCCAGTGACCTGTTCCGATCGGATCTCGTTACCCGTTGCATCGAACACACTAACGGACCAAAGGTCTTCATAAGGCAGCTGTATTGTCCACGTGCTTTCTGTCGAATTCCAAACGCTCAAGGGTTCTTGCTGGCCATTGAACTCCGGCACAGAAATAGGCGTGCTACAACCGCTTACTGCATCGCCACCGATCCATTGCGCCACGCGGTTAAAGGGCTGCCCTTCGAGTTCTGTGAATGCCCCAACGATATACAAGCTATCTCGCCAAACGGCCATACCGGGAACAGACTGTGGATTTGGACCGGGTTCTTGATCGAAGCCGGGTAATGAACACCATTGCGTACCATTCCACTTGGCCAAGCCGTTTGCAGGTATACCGCCTGCGGTGGTGAATTGGCCGCCTACAAAAAGGTCATCGTGGAACCATTGTAGGGTAAGTACCGAAGTATACCCCGGTGCTATGGCCAATTCCAGTCCTGTTCCAAAATCCAACCAATTCTGCCCATCGAAGGCCGCCAACCCATTGCCCGGTGTACCGGGTTCCCGGAAAGCACCCACGATGTACAGCACATCATTGTGGATGACCACATCTTTAATTGCTCCGCTACCGCTGCCCCAACCGGGTACGTATTCCCATGTGGAACCGTTGTGCCTCATAAGGTTACAGAAACCGCTGGAGAGTGGATCCCGATAGCTTCCTGACATGTACGTGTACCCTTGAAATTCGAAGACGGTACCGATGTAGTTGTTGGCGTAATAGGGGATCTCTTGGAACGGAGGCCACTCGTGAAACCCATCTCCATCATATCGGAATACTGCGGCTTCAGGGTAGCCACAAATACTTGACGAAAAACCTGTCATGTACAAATTATCCTGTTGATCATGACGAGGCACGATTCCACCTAGTCCACTTGTGACTGGATTTATACATTCTAAAGCTTCCCAGCGTTGAGTGGTTTCATTTAAGCGAGCAAAATATCCGTTCGCAGTGTCTGGTACAACGGCAAATGTGAACGCACCACAGGTATATAATGCGTTGTTATATCGAACGAACCAATATACCTGACTGGCTGCGTTACCAGAAATCTCATGCATGCGATGCCCAATGCTGTCCCAGCGCGCACCATTCCATTGTGCCATACCAAATGATAGTATGGTATCCGTATCGTTCGCAATTCTTAGAAAGGTACCGCTACCGTATAGTCTATCAGCGATTGGATCTACTGAAAGTGCTGTCATCGAACCAATAGGTCCATCGTTGAGCCTCTTTTAATGCTGTGCATGAATATTGAGCCCGATAAACAGGAATAAAGCCAAGGTCAGTACCCTCATGGAACACTGATCTTCGTAGAATAGTCTAAGTCGATGTGTCTTCGAGACTTCATGTGATCGAGAAGCTAGGTCGTAGTACTAAAGTACCATGATCATCGGCATAATGAGCTGTGTTGTTAATAATCATGGATACTATATAGATAGTGCAGGCCTATATCAACGTTCCTCAATGCCCAGTATCACTCTGCACCCGAACACCGACCTTTGCCTTATGAACAGGACTACACTTGCTTGGGCTGCCTTTGTGCTAATGATCGCTGTGGCTTTCGGTGCATTCGGCGCACACGGGCTAAAAGCAGTGCTGAGCGATAAGGAGCTTGGTCAATGGCAGACAGGGGTTCAATACCAGTTCTATCATGGTCTTGGACTGTTGTTCCTAGCGCTTGCAGGTACTTGGCTTACGGCCAAGGAACTACGCAGCGTAAGGTTGCTGTTCCTGCTGGGTATCATGCTGTTCTGTGGTTCATTGTACCTATTGAGTACACGGGCTATTCTCGGAACCGAAGCACTAACACCATTCCTTGGCCCAATTACGCCGATGGGCGGTCTGCTTTTCATTGCAGGTTGGGGTTCGCTACTTGTTTCGGCCATCCGCGGAAACAAAGGATAACGAATGTCATAAAGGGGTGCTGCGTAAAACCCTTACTTTTGCTGACCAAATTCCAATACTCAGAACATGAACGAATTCGGCCATAAACCGAAAAATGCTGATCTCGCTAAGATCGGCTTAAGCCGCGTAGGGGACACATTTTGGAACCTCGAACCAGCTGAATTGATAGAGCATGTGATCATGAACGGTGAAGGCGTTTTTGCAGATAGCGGCGCTATTGCGGTTGATACCGGCGAATTCACCGGCAGATCGCCGAAGGATAAGTTCTGCGTGAAGGATGCCAAAACAGAGAATACCGTTTGGTGGGGCGATGTGAATTTCCCATTCACTCCTGAGAAATTCGACCTGCTGCATGATAAGATGGCGGCCTATCTGCAAGGTCGTGACGTTTATGTGCAGGATGCTTACGCTTGTGCTTCACCGGAACATCGGCTGAACCTCCGCGTTGTTGCTGAGCAACCGTATAGCGCTCACTTCAGCAGCAATATGTTCTTGAATCTCACCAAGGAAGAGACCGAGGCATTCGAGCCTGAATGGCACATCATCTGTGTGCCTGAATTCAAGGCTGATCCAGCAAAGGATGGAACGCGCCAGCACAATTTCACGATAATCAATTTCACGAAAAAGATCATTCTTATTGGTGGAAGTGGATACACAGGTGAGATCAAGAAAGGCATTTTTACGGTGTTGAATTATGTTTTGCCACAGGAGCGCGACGTACTTAGCATGCATTGCAGTGCCAACATCGGTAAGGACAATGACACCGCGGTCTTCTTCGGCCTAAGTGGTACCGGAAAGACCACCCTGAGTGCCGATCCGGATCGTCGACTGATCGGCGACGATGAGCACGGTTGGAGCGATAAGGGCGTGTTTAATTTCGAAGGTGGTTGTTATGCGAAGTGCATCGATCTATCCGCAGAAAAAGAACCACAGATCTGGAGCGCGATCAAGTTCGGTTCCATCCTGGAGAACATCGTATTCAAAGAAGGATCCACCGAAGTTGATTACGCCGATAGCACCAAAACGGAGAATACGCGTGTAAGCTATCCGATCGATTTCATCGATAACATCGCCGTGCCAAGCATGGGCGATCACCCGAAGAACATCTTCTTCCTAACAGCCGATGCCTACGGTGTTCTGCCGCCGATCAGCAAGCTGACACCAGGCCAAGCGATGTACCACTTCATTAGTGGCTATACCGCGAAGGTGGCTGGTACGGAAGCTGGCGTTTCTGAGCCACAAAGCACCTTCTCCGCATGTTTCGGGAAAGCATTCTTGCCGTTGCACCCTACGAAATACGCAGGTATGTTGGGTGAGTTGATGAAGAAGCACAACGTGCGCGTCTGGTTGGTGAACACCGGTTGGAGCGGTGGAGCTTATGGCACCGGCGAACGGGTGAAATTGAAATTCACACGTGCCATGATCACAGCGGCACTACGCGGTGAACTCGATGGTGTGGATTACAAAGAGCACAAAGTATTCGGAGTGAACTTCCCTACAACATGCCCCAACGTACCTTCAGAAATTCTTGATCCACGTGGTACATGGGCGGATAAGGACGCCTATGACACGCAAGCAGAGAAATTGGCGAACGGATTCGTTGCCAACTTCGCGAACTTCAAAGAGGGTGCCTCGAAAGAGATCCTTGACGCCGCTCCAAGAACTGCGGTAAAAGCTTGATCATGCCTCTATGAAGAAGAGCCCTCCACCAACGTGGTAGGGCTCTTCTTTTACCATTCAAACACTTTGGCACGTGGTTCGCCCACCACGTGCTCAACCAGCTAGATGTTCCGATCCTCATTGTTGTTCTTAGTTATGCTCTTTTGCCTATGGCAAGGAGTATCGGCTCAGGAACTCAGTATGGGGCGGACCTATTATCCTGAAAAGTTGCATCAGGATCTGGAAGAGTTCCGTGAACTCGTCCATGCTGCACATCCCGATCCGTATCGCTATAGGACCAAAGAGCAATTGGATCTCACATTCGATAGCGTAAAGACCACCATTAACGTGCCCCTTACCACGGATGGTTTCGTACGCTCCATGTTACCGGTACTTAAGGCGATCGGTGATTCACATTGTAGGGTTGAGTTATCCGAAGAAACGTTGGTCCAAATGAGAGATCGGACGGCCATGATCCCGATAACCGTCAAAGTAATTGATGGGGCTCTTTATGTGAATGATGAGCTTAAAGGATTCCGGAGCTTTCCGCAGGGTGCACGTCTTATTCGCATCAACGGTATTTTGGCTGGATCGATCCTTGAGCGTTTACGGAATGCCATTGTATGCGATGGTGCGAACTTAACGATGGCCGATAGGCGGATCGAACGCGAATTCAGGTCGCTCTATTACTTACAGATCGAACGGCCATCTTCGTTCGATATTCAGTTCGAGGCTCCTGATGGCGAGATCGGAGTAGCCACCATTTTTGCCATGACGGCAGTTGACATTGGGAATTCGCGAAAGCCTTCCGGCACCACTACGTTGCCTTGGGGCTCACGTTGGATACCGGAGATCTCTACCATGTGGTTAGGTCTTCGAACAATGGATCTTGATTCTATGCGGACAGCTGGTCAAGAACCCGAAAAATTCCTGACTTCGATACTGCGTGAATTGAAAAAGAACAAAGGCGCTATGCTGGTAGTGGACCTACGCGGTGCGGGGGGAAGGGAACTTGGAATGGCAGAGATGGTGTTCGGCGCCATTGCCATGGAACCTTATCGCTTAGTGGAGAATATTTCAATTCGATCCCGCACATTACCGAGTTGTTCCAAATGGATAGCGGATCATCCGGAATTCTACTTGGATGTGAACGCCCGGTATCCTAGAATGCTACCCGATAGGTATGGCGTGCATCCGGAAGATGATCGTCTTACGGATCTACAGCCAGAAGGCAAGGCATTCAAAGGCAAGGTGTACGTATTGTGCGACGGATATACGCGTGATGCTGCCGCTGCATTCGTTATGCTAGCGAAACGAACGCGTAGGGCCAGGATCGTTGGAGAAGAGGTGGGTACGAATGCGTATACATACACGGGTGGAAGAGACCTCATTGCTGAGGCACCGAACAGTAAGGTCCGGTTCATCGTTCCATTGATGCGGTATACGGCAAGCGGAAAACCTTCCGGTCCATTGGATCATGGCGAATTGCCGAATACGGAGCTACGTCCGGATGCCAGAAGTATTGCAAGGGGGGCGGATAGTGTGAAAGAGAATTTGATCATGTACATCCGCGAAACGCAATGAATCCGGATATTGACCGGCATTCAGAACCATCTCTGTTCATGCCGCCAATTGGATGGTTCATTTTCGCTGTGTTCTTCGTTGTAGGGTGCAGTCCTGCGTCCAGAGAGGATATACCGTGTACGCAATGGACCGATGTTCCTAACCACTACGCACAGTCGTTCCAGATCCGTACTTGCGGCAGTATTCAACAGTTGATCGTATTCGGGCCGCGCGGTCGGTCGGATACTTTGGCGGTATATCACGTCGATGAAAATGGTGTCAAAAGCAATTCCGCATTACTTCCTTTGAAACAGGTTGCGGTCGTTAGCACTACGCACCTTGCATTCATCCATGCATTGGGATCATCAGAACGGGTAATTGGTGCAGCTGGTCTGGGACATGTGATGGATCCCTCCTTAATGAACGTGCTTTCTGCGCAAGGGACCGTAGAGATCGGAACTGCTGATGGGTTGAATAGGGAAGCCTTGATCCACCTCGCTCCGGATGCCTTGCTGGACCAGCCTTTCGGAAAGACGGATGCAGCAGAGCCCTTACCGGGCATCCCATCCATCATGATCTCTGAATACTTGGAGCCACATCCACTGGGTAGAGCTGAGTGGGTGCGGTTCTTCGGTGTTCTGTTCGGTGTAACCACTAAAGCGGACAGCCTGTTCGCAGCCATTGAGACCCGCTATACTACAGTCCGTGATCGTGTTGATGCCACCGTTGCTCCTGTAACCGTGTTCTTCGGGTCCAATTGGCAAGGTACATGGTGGGTTCCGGGAGGCAAGAGCTATATGAGCAGGATGATCACCGATGCCGGCGGGGTGTTGCAATTCAGCAATGAAGAAGCTGTGGAGAACAGTGCCGTAGATCTGGAAACCCTCATCCACAAAGGTGATCTCCTCAGATACTGGGGCATGGTGGTGGCCGAGAACGGCCCGGTAACTACCGATGTACTCAGCGCCGGTGAACGCAGACTTCAACAGATCGGTCCCTTCAAGGAACAGGGGCTATATGCCGCGAATAGCGCACACGTTGACATCTTCGGAAAAGCGCTTCTGGAACCGGATGTGGTTCTATTGGATCTGGTAAAAGTGTTCCATCCGACCATGGCAATGGAACACAAGGCGGTTTACTTTGGGTCGGTGGAATAGCGATACGGTATGGCTGGATATGGTTGCTCAAAGATCGCGAAGCGATCATCCTAAGGCTTGTTATTACCATTTATTCAGTAATTGTAAGATCAATTGAACTTGATCAAACTTGAGCCGGCCAGAACAAAATGCTTTTCAACCTTAAGGGAATGACCGAGACGAATTAATTCGTTCACCACGAAGTCATTCAAATAGTAATGGTCGAGGTGAGCTGAAACTATTTTTTCAGCATCCTCCGGCGATAGTTTGTCCTTACGTACGATCGTGGTGCCGTAATACATTGGATCCAATTCCTCTAAATGCATATCATACTCCCAACACTTTACGACTTCATGATGCGAGAGATCGATGAATGACGCCGCACTCTTATAGTACGATATGGACTGGATGTTCAGATAGTCTATGCCTAAACTTACCGGCTCGTAACTCCCTTTTTGATCGTATTCCTCCTTGAGGAAACCGATCACTTCTTTTGAACCGGAATCGAATCGCCATGAATTGCAATGGGTGGTATTGGCGGTGAGGAATAGATGGATCAAGAACGAACATGCTAGTAGTTCGAGTAGCCTTTTTTCGATCCATTCAGAAGCGCCATCGGCACCATTCAGAACTACCAGGATCAGAATAGGATAATAGAGCAATGCAGTTCGCTCAGTCGGGAATGAGGTTTCTAAGAATAAATGCTGCGCAACAGGTGATAGAATGCTGAGTAAGAATAAGATCGGAAGGATGATCTTTATACTGAAACTCTTCTGTTGTATCGCTCTGAAAATAGTTATGATCGAGAAAAGGAGCGCAACGAAAAAGAGTAGTGAAAAGACACTATTGGCTAGTGGGATACTCAGAAAGTGATACGCGAAAGTCCTGCTCAACGACAAAAGCGTATCGTTATAGAAGCTTGTTCTTCCGCCAAAGTAGAGCTCTCCTTGGTTTTTCAGCTCCAGTATTACTGGAATGATAAAATAGAAGAACATACCGGTGATCACAGAATAGATCAATATCCGCAGGCTGGTTATTCTTTTTTCAGAGAACAAAGTGTAAGCGAATAGAATAAGCAAGGATGGAAGGAAATAGTTCAATGCCGTAAAATTCGACAATACGGCAAGCATTCCGAAACCCATGGATAGTAGGCCAAATTGAATTGTATTTTCCTCGCAGTATTTCAGAAGAAAATAAATACTTGGAAGAATGAACGAAAGTGAAAGTGTAGGCTTCCCCAAAGTTCGTCCATTGATAACTGGAGGTAACGCACTTCTTGGCCCCGCGGGGCCAAGAAGTGCGTTGGCCGGCCAAGGGCTACATTCAACACCCTGTAGCCATGAGAAAGAGCAAATTTTCAGAACAGCAGATCATTGGGATACTCAAGCAGCATGAAGCCGGACACAAAGTGGCCGATATATGCCGTGAGCATACCATAAGCGCGGCCACCTTCCACAACTGGAAGGCCAAGTACGGCGGCATGGAACCCAGCCAGCTCAAACGCGTCAAAG
>Ga0209063_1000100_pt1 | contig 98492 bp, 85 predicted proteins | sample KloWWTmeKNB19Kit_FD_187177 | JGI IMG/M metagenome (GOLD analysis project Ga0209063, IMG submission 187177) | Active sludge microbial communities from Klosterneuburg, Austria, studying microevolution and ecology of nitrifiers - Klosterneuburg... | ecosystem: Engineered > WWTP > Aerobic digester >... | reverse complement strand
TGAGGTAGAGGTCCACATCGGGATCCAGCACGTGGATGCGGTAGCCGTTCGGATTGTCCAACAGGGCATCCACCCGCAAAGCGATACCCTTCGCATCCATGCGCTCCACCGCCACGTTCGTGATATCACGCAGCACGACTTCTTTGTAGCTGAGGCAGGATGTCAATAGCACGAGGCACACATAAAATGAAAGGGGATCCGGGTGGAGGAACCGCCACCTGCCACTTACCGCCTGATCAACGAAGTTCACTTTGCGGAAGCTGCAAAATGGTGGAAGAACCGTGGAATGGTGCGGATCCCTTGGAGGTAGTTGAATACGCCGTACTTCTCGTTCGGGCTGTGGATGTTGTCGCTATCCAAGCCGAAGCCGAAGAGCACCGTCTTTAGTCCCAATTCGGCTTCGAACAAAGCCACGATGGGGATGCTTCCGCCACCCCGCGTTGGGATCGGCTTCTTGCCAAAGGTCTCTTCCATGGCCTTGCTGGCCGCCAAGTATGCCTGGGAATCGATCGGGGTCACCGCTGCCTCGCCACCGTGGTGGGGACGAACCACAACGCGAACACCCGGAGGCGCCATTTTCACGAAGTGGTCCTGGAACAGTTTGGTGATGGCCTCGCTCTTCTGGTTCGGCACCAACCGCATGCTCAATTTGGCGAAAGCCTTGCTTGGAAGTACCGTTTTGGCCCCTTCTCCAATGTAACCGCCCCAAATGCCATTCACATCCAAAGTGGGCCGGATGCTGCTGCGCTCCTCGGAGGTGTAGCCCTTCTCGCCACGCACCGCATCGATGTCCAGATCCTTCATGTACGCCGTTTCATCGAAGGGGGCCTCGGCCAAAGCCTTTCGCTCGGCAGCGCTCAGTTCTTGAACGGTGTCGTAGAAACCTGGGAGGGTGATCCGGCGGTCAGCGTCATGCAAACTGGCGATCATCTCACACAACGCGTTGATCGGGTTGGAGACCGCACCACCATACACACCACTGTGCAGGTCGCGGTTCGGGCCGGTCACTTCCACCTCCACATAGCTCAGTCCGCGCAAGCCGGTGTTGATGCTGGGTACGTCGTTGGCGATCATGGCCGTATCGCTGATCAGCACCACATCGGCCTTCAGGCGCTCCTTGTTGGCTTTCACGAATACCCCGAGGTGCTTGCTTCCCACTTCCTCTTCACCCTCGATCATCACCTTCACATTGCACGGCAGACCGCCGTTCTTCATCATGGCCTCAACGGCCTTCACATGCATGTAGAACTGGCCTTTGTCGTCCGCACTGCCGCGGGCGTAGATCATGCCATCCTTGATCACCGGCTCAAAGGGTCCGCTGTGCCAAAGTTCCACGGGATCAGCGGGTTGTACATCGTAGTGGCCATAGACCAGCACGGTAGGCTTCGAAGGATCCGTGATCTTTTCACCGTAAACGATCGGGTGGCCATCCGTGGGGCAGATCTCCACCTTGTCCAAGCCGGCTTCAACCAGTCGCTTCTTCACTTCCTCTGCGCAGCGCCGTACATCGGCGTCGAACTTCGGATCCGCGCTGACGCTGGGGATCCGGAGCAGGTCGAAGAGTTCGTTCAAGAAGCGTTCCTCGTGGGTCTTGATGTAAGCATCCAGGTTTTGCACAGTCGGGAGGGTATTTAGTGAAGTGGCCAAAGATAACCGGGCATTCGGGGCTGATTGGGCAACCATTGGCAGCCAAGAGTGGTCATCAGATCACGTTGAAAGTGTATTTTCACCATCCTTTCGGATCCATCATGCAGAAAAGAGCGGGCTTCTTCATCCTAGCGGCACTTTCCCTTAACTTTTGTGAGGCCCAGTTGGTGGTAGATGATACAATGACCCCGACCGAGTTGCTGCAGAACGTGCTGCTCGGAGGCGGTGTAACGGTCGCCAACATCGAATTCAATGGCGTACCCGTTCCTGCAACGGCGCAGGATGGAAGTGGCGCCTTTTCCGCTGGTGCGGATCTGGGGCTGGGGTCCGGTGTGATCCTCAGTACCGGATATGTTGCATCGGCGGTTGGACCAGAGGACAATTTCTCTACGGATGATGTGGGGAACAACGGAAATGATCCGGACCTCGAATCCATTGTGGGTGGCCCCATCACGAACTTCTCCACGCTGGAGTTCGATTTCATACCCACCGGAGATTCGCTGAAGTTCCGGTACGTGTTCGCCTCAGAGGAGTATCCTTCCTTCGTATGCAGCTATAACGATGCCTTCGGCTTCTTCCTGAGCGGTCCGGGGATAGTAGGGCCGTATACCGGTGGCGCGATCAATATCGCGGTGCTTCCGGACCTGGTAACACCGGTAACGATCAGCAACGTGAACGGCGGTCAGGGCAATGACCCGAACGATCCGCTCTGTCCTGCAGTGAACCCACAGTATTACGTCAACAACGAAGGTGGCCCCACGGTCTGCTTCGGGGGATTTACCACGGTTCTCACGGCGTTCGCGTTGGTGCAGTGCGGTGCTACGTACCACATCAAATTGGCCGTGGCCGATGCAGGCAACGATTTCGACAGTGACACGGCGTACGACTCTGCCGTTTTCCTAGAGGCAGGCAGTTTCACCAGCACGGGTCAGGTGATCCCCACGCTCACCGCTGGCCCTGGTGTGATCGGCAATGCCATGAGTGAAGGCTGCGTGCCGGTGGAATTGACCTTCACACGCCAAGGTGATCTTTCCGCTGCGGAGACCGTGGATATCGTGGTCAGCGGAGCCGCCACTCCAGGTGTGGATTATTCGCCCGCTTTGCCTACCCAATTGGATTTCGCTGCCGAGGACAGCACCGTCACCTTTCTGTTGGATCTACCCGTGGATGCCGATGGTCCAGAGGATCTGGTGGTCACCATTTCCCAGTTGATCGTCTGCGCCAATGCGAATGTGGAAACGGTCTTCGAATTCATCATCGACAGTCCACCACCCTTGGATGGTGTTCCTGGCGATGTGGATGCGGTCTGTGGCGACGTCAATGTCTTGGACCCGCAGATCTTCGGTGGCGTGGGCTACTACGGCTACCTCTGGAGCACGGGCGAGACCACTCCGACCATATCCGTGAGTCCGATGGAGACCACGACCTATACCGTGACCGTAACGGACACCTGCGCGGTGGAACCCATCGAAGGAGCCTTCACCGTCACGTTGCCGGTCTATGATCCGCTGGCCATCGCGGTCACGGACGATCTGGAGATCCCGTGTTTGGGGAACGATGCGATCAGCGTGACGGACGTTTCAGGCGGCGATGGCACTTACACCTATCAATGGTCTCAGGGAGGAACGCCATTGGGCAACGGGGTCTCCATCAATGTGCCGTCCGGCGACCCCACGTGGTATGTGGTCACCATCTCCGAAGGCTGCGGTTCGAGCATCCAGGACAGTGTGTTGGTTTCCATGGAACCGCTGGACCCCATCACGATCACCACCAGCGGAGACATCACCGTGATCTGTTCCGGCGATTCCGCCCTGTTGAGTGTGGAAGCGATCGAAGGCGGGAACGGTGTGTACACCTTCGCATGGGAGACAGCCGCTGGCCAAACCATCTCGGCTGCGGACTACGTCGAAGTGGGTGTGCCTGCGGATGCCGTGTACACCGTTACCGTGGAGGACCAGTGTGGCACCATCGGATCCACCGAAGTGCGGACCTTCATTCCGCAGTACGCGCAGTTCCAAGTGAATACGAATGCGGATCACATCATCTGCTTCGGCGATAGTTCCATCGCACAGGTGGAAGTGAGTGGTGGTTCCGGGTATTATTTCATCGATTGGGTGGGCCGCAGTTGGACGGACCCGATCCTGAAAGTGATCCCCACGCAAGAGACCACGTATCAGGTCACTGTCACGGATCAATGCGGTGAGGTGCTCAGCGATGCGGTCACAGTGGATGTGGAGGCGATCTACATCGACATCACCGTGACCAACAAAGGGCAAGACGATTGGTACTTGCAGGCCGCCACGGTCCCCATTGCGCTGACGCATGTGTGGGACATGGGAGATGGATCCCGTTATCGCGGCGATGAGGTGGCCCATAGCTATTTGGACCTTGAAGAACACTGGGCCCACCTCCGGATCACCACCACGAACGGTTGTGTAGCGCGTGACTCGGTGCTCTTGATCCCACCGGCACACCTCTACTTCCCGAATGCCTTCACGCCGGATGGCGACGGCATCAACGAAACGTTCGGTCCGGTGGGTCATGAGATCGATGAGTTCGAGATGATCGTATTCGACCGTTGGGGTGAAGTGGTCTATTCCACCATGGCCATCGACAAGCCATGGAGAGGCGATCTGAATGGAGGAGATGCAGCGACCACAGGTGTCTATGTTTACAAATACAAAGCCGTTGGACATTACTTTCCGGCGGTCGAAGGCTACGGCCATGTTACACTCTTGAAGGGTACGCAGGACTAATACACATGAACTTGAAAAAGCAACATTTCATTGGAGCGATCGGCTTGGCCCTAATGGCTACGAGTGCTCAAGCGCAGTTGGTGGTAAGCACGAACCTTACCCCCACGCAATTGGTCCAAGATGTCCTCTTGGGTTCGGGGATCACCGTGAGTAACGTGGAGTTCAATGGCATCTTGGAGCCAACGACTGCGCAGCCGGGTACCGGTTCCTTCGTGGCGACGGGGACGAACTTGGACATCCCCTCAGGGATCATCCTCACCACCGGATTCGCCCAAGGGATCCCTGGCCCGCAGACCAATTTCCAGTCCGACCAACTGGTCCCCAACCTATCGGATCCTGACCTGGAAACGATCTCCGGGTTGACCATCAACAATGCAGCGGTCTTGGAGTTCGACTTCATTCCGAATGGTGATTCGGTGAAGTTCCGCTATGTGTTCGGCTCGGAAGAGTACCCGGAATTCGTGTGCAATTACAACGATGCATTCGGGTTCTTCTTGAGTGGACCCGGCATCAGTGGTCCGTTCGCCTTGGGCGCTGAGAACATCGCATTGGTACCCGGGGGGAACATTCCGGTCACGATCGACAACGTGAACAACGGATACAACAACAATGGCAACCCGAACGACCCCGACTGTCCACCGGTGAACCCTTCCTACTATGTGGACAATACCGGTGGAACATCCATTGCATACGATGGATTCACCTTGGTGTTGGAAGCCAAGCGATTCGTGGAATGCGGGCAGACCTATCATATCAAATTGGCCATCGGCGATGCGATCGATCAAGCGTATGATTCCGGCGTGTTCCTAGAAGCGGGATCCTTCACCAGTTCCCCCTTCATTCCTCAACTCACCCCTGGGCCTGGTATCGTTGGCACCACGATGTTCGAGAGCTGTTTCGACATGTCACTCTCGTTCATCCGTTTGGGTGATGCGGCGGAGGCAGCTACCTTCCAAGTAACGTATTCGGGTGAATTCACCAACGGCGTGGACATCGTGCCAGCTCTGCCCAGTGAAGTGATCTTCGCCGCTGGACAGACCTCTATTCCGTTCACCTTCAACGCACCGATCGATGCCGACATCGATGAGACCATCGTGATCACAGTGGTAAGCATATCCGATTGCACCGGCGATTCCATTGAGAACGTCTTCGAGTTCACCATCGCGGAAGCACCACAGTTGTTCGCAGTAGGAGAACCCTACTCCGTGGATTGTGGGGCATCGGTGGACATTACGGCACTAGTATCTGGAGGCTATGGTGCCTACGTGTTCGATTGGGGTAATGGCGTGTCCGACCCTGTCTATACTGTCGCTCCGTTGTCCGATACGGTCTATCCACTCACGGTAACGGACAACTGTGGGTTGACCGCCACAACCAGTGTTCCGGTCACGGTGATCCCATCGCCGAATCCGTTCACGGTTGCGTTCGAACCAGCACCGACCGTCCAGGGTACGGCCGTTCAGGAAAGCTGTTACGAGATCAACTTGATCTTCACGCGGAGCGGGGGAAGCGTGTTCGCCGATACGGCCTTTGTGACCTTTGGAGGAACGGCAACGGCAGGCACGGACATCGTCGGTGTGCCGGATCAGATCATTTTCGCGGCGGGTGTGACATCGGTCTCGGTACCGGTCACCGTACCGCAGGATCCGGATGCACTGGAGACCTTGATCATCACGTTGGGCGATGTGTCCATCTGCAACGGAGGATTTTCCCAGTTGAACTTCAATTTCACGATCAACTCCGGTCCGGCACTCTTCGCCTTGGGTGCTGCCCCAACGATCGCTTGCGGCGGAAGTACGGTCCTTACACCCACGGTCACGGGCGGATATTCCCCCTATACCTACCTCTGGCCAGCAGGCGAAACACTACCCGCACTAACAGTATCGCCCTTGGCTCAAACGACCTACACGCTTGTAGTGAGTGACGATTGTGGCACCACGACCGAGGCATTGTTCACCGTGGATCTTTCTCCGCCACCACCGCTCAATATGAGTATCCTTGGATCGGGTGAGGTGACGGAGGCTTGTACCTCCACGAGTATCAACTTGATACGGCCCAATGGTGTGCAAGGCGATCTGGAAGTGGTGATGACCTACGGAGGTGAAGGCACCAATGGGACGGATTTCGATCAACCCGTTACACGTACGATCACCTCGGATCTATTGAACGTGATATTCCCATTCCAACCGTTGGAGGATGGAGTTTCGGATGATGATGAGGAGGTGATCATCACGGCGAGCTATACCGATCCATGCGGACGGACCGTGAGCACCTCGGTGACCATCACCGTGCGTGATGCACCACCGATCCTTTTAGAGACCACGGATCACACGGTTGAATGCAGTGCGGATTCGTTGGCTTTGACGGTGGTGGCTTCCGGTGGTTTCGGAGGCTTGGATCTGGTATGGGGCGGTGGCGACGAAGGGGCGATCAGCTATGTACAGATCCAAACCGGTGGCACGTACGTGGTGACCGCTACGGATGCATGCGGGCGCACAGCAACGGCCAGTTCCGTTGTCACCGTGGATTGCGAGATCATCATTCCCAATGTGTTCACCCCGAACAATGATGGTGTGAATGATCGCTTTGACATCGATGGCATCCTGAGCACCGATAATACCGTGCGTGTATTCAACCGCTGGGGTCAGGTGGTGTTCGAAGCGAACAACTACCGGAACAATTGGTCGGCCAATGGGTTACCGGATGGGACCTACTACTACGAAGTACTTGTGCCGCGTGAGCCCAAGCCATTCACAGGCCATGTAACGATCCTGCGCAACGGTTGGTAAGGACCTAGGTCTTTTCGAGTAAGGAAGCGCCCGTCATCTCGGCGGGCTTTTCCATGTCCATCAGTTCCAGAATGGTCGGTGCCACATCGGCCAGAATGCCGTCCTTCAGGCGGAACATACGCTCGTCCAACACGATGATCGGCACAGGGTTCATGCTGTGCGCTGTATTGGGCGAACCATCGACGTTCAGCGCCTTGTCCGCATTGCCATGGTCGGCGATGATCACGAAGGAATAGCCTGCCTTGCGACCGGCCTCCACCACTTGTTGCACGCAATGGTCGGTTGTTTCCACGGCTTTCACGATCGCATCGAACACCCCCGTATGCCCCACCATATCGGGGTTGGCAAAGTTCAGTGCCACGAAGTCGACGGCTCCCTTTGTCAATTCCGCACCGATCGCATCGACGATGCCCTGCGCACTCATTTCGGGCTGAAGGTCATAGGTGGCCACTTTCGGCGACGGCAACATGATACGCTCCTCGCCGGGGAATGGTGCCTCACGTCCACCACTGAAGAAGAAGGTCACGTGTGGATACTTCTCCGTTTCTGCTATACGGATCTGCCTCTTTCCGGCCTTGGCGATCGTTTCGCCCAAGGTCATCACCAGATCGTCCTTCCTGAAGAGAACCTCCACGCCTTTGTACGTGGCATCGTACTCGGTCATGGTCACGTAATGGAGCGGAAGGGGGTCCATGCCTTGCTCTGGGAAGGCACGTTGGGTCAGTGCCTGTGTGATCTCTCGGCAGCGATCCGTTCGGAAATTGAAGCAGATCACCACGTCGTTGGCCGAGATCGTCGCGAGCGGAACACCGTTGTCATCCACCACCACATGTGGTTCGATGAATTCATCGGTCACCCCCTTTTCGTAGCTCTTACGGTACGCATCCAGCGGATCATGGACAGGGATGCCAGTCCCGTGAACCAGTGCGTTATATGCCTTGGCCACCCGTTCCCAACGTTTGTCCCGGTCCATGGCAAAGTACCGTCCCGTAACACTCGCGATCCGCGCATGGGTGCCTTTGATCCCTTTCAGGAATTCCTCCGTGTATTTCAAGCCCCGCATGGGATCGGTGTCCCGGCCATCGGAAAATGCGTGTACAAAGATCTCCTGGACCCCTGCACGTGAAGCCATTTGGCAAAGTGCCTCGGCATGTGTTCGCAGTGCATGCACTCCTCCGTCCGAAAGAAGGCCCATGAGGTGCAACTTTCGTCCGGACTCTTTGGCTTTAGCGAATGCGGCCCCTAACACGGGGTTGCGTTCCAAGGAGCCGTCCTCTACGGCCTTGTTCACGCGCATCAGATCCTGATACACCACACGCCCCGCACCGATGTTCAAATGGCCCACTTCACTGTTCCCCATTTGCCCCACCGGCAGGCCCACCTGATCGCCGTCGGTCCGCAGGGTAGCATGCGGCGCGGTCCGATACAAGAGGTCGATGAACGGCGTGCGAGCGGTGGCCACTGCATCGGTATGGTCGCCGGCACCAAGGCCCCAGCCATCCATGATGATCAGCACGACCTTGTGGAGGTTCATCAGCGATCCGGGAATGAGATGGCGAAGATAGACCCCTGTGGCTGGCCTTGTTCCACGTGGATGGATCCACCCAAACGCTGCGTCAGGCGTTGCACGATGTAGAGTCCCAAGCCGGTTCCCTTCGCTTGGCGCGTTTCCTCATTGCCACCGCGGTAGAATTTCTCGAAGATGTGTTCGCGATCCGCTGCACTGATCCCGGGTCCTTGATCGGTGATCAGCAAACGCCACCCTTCGCGCCCTTTTACAACGTCGATGGCGATCGGGGTACCTACGGGGGCATACTTGGCCGCATTCTCGATCAAGTTGTCGGCGATGCTGCGCAAGGCTTGGGCATCGCTGTGGGCGAGGAAATGATCCGGGCCGTTCAGCACCAACGCATGCTTCGAGGCGATCTGCACTCTCGCACGTTCGATCACCGCACGCATCAGTTCCATCACATCGAGCTCCTTCAGGTCCAGTACGAGCACACCTTCCTCCGCACTGGTAGCGAGCAGCACCTTTTCTGCCAACACATTCAGACGGTCCGCTTCGAACAAGGCTTGCTGGCGCAAGGTTTCGCGTTGTTCGCTCGCGAGCTCCACCCGCGCTAACGTTTGCAGTTGCAATTTGATCGCGGCGATCGGCGTGCGCAACTCATGGGTCACCGCCATCAGGAAGTTGCGCTGTGTTCGTGCGAACTGCAAATCGCGCCGGACACCTCGGAACGTGAGGTAGAGCATACCGAGCAGGAGCACCAGGAATACCGAACCTTCCCCCACGATCATGCGCAAAGCAGGGGAAACATCCATGGGGTGATCGGTCTGTCCACCTAGGACGGTTACATCCATCGCCAACTGGGCCAACTCGATCTCCTTGCGATACAGCAGAATGGCCCACCATGCGAATTGCAACAGGATATAGAGCGTCAATGTGCCGAAAAGAAGATAGGTCCGACGCTGGTTCTGCGGCATGGCGCAAAGGTAGCGGGGTCCGCACCGGAGTAGGTTCTTATCTTGCTCGCCAAGCTCCATGGACCCACAGGCGGCACGTACATACATCCTAGCGAGATTGAGGACGAAGTTGCCCAAGGAGCGCACCTATCATTCCTTGGAGCATACCCTGGATGTTTATGCAAGCGTGGTGGACATTGCCGAGCAAGAAGGGGTAACGGGAGACGGGCTTATCCTGTTGAAGATCGCGGCTCTATACCACGATGCCGGCTTCACCGTGCAGGATCTGGAACACGAGGTCGCGGGCTGTAGGATCGTCAAGGAAGAACTACCGAAATTCGGATTCACTCCGGATCAGGTCGAACTCATTTGCAACATGATCTTGGCCACCAAGATCCCACAATCACCTCGGAATAAACTGGCTCGAATACTGTGTGATGCGGACCTGGATTACTTGGGCCGTGGAGATTTCCGGCAGATCGGTGCGGAACTCTTCAAAGAAATGAAGCACTATGGGGTGTTGAATACGGAGCGGGAATGGAACGAATTGCAAGTGCGTTTTCTGGAGCGTCACCAGTATTTCACGGTCACGAACAAGCGCGTGCGCGAACCGAAGAAACAGGAACATCTGCGGGAAGTGAAGGCGTGGCTCGAAGGCAAGGGTTAACAGGCAACATCCTGGAACGAAAGAACCCTTCGAGCGGGCGAAGGGTTCTTCGTGTGTGGTGCCTCCCAGAATCGAACTGGGGACACATGGATTTTCAATCCATTGCTCTACCAGCTGAGCTAAGGCACCGATCTTTGTTCACCCCGAGCTGGACGGTCGGCGAACAGGGCGGCAAAGATAGACAAGACATTGATCCTGGTTCATGGGTACGCTGGATCTGATCCTCGACATCGGGAATGCCCGGACGAAGTTGGCCATCTACCAAGGCGGTCGTGCACTCTCGCACCAAGTGATAGAGAATGGTGACACTGCGGCCATTGAAGAATTCTTGGGCGGGGCAGTTCCGGATGCGATCGCTGTAGGCTCCACGGCTAACCCGGACCCCACCACGATCGCGCAACTCCGGCAACTCGCTCCGGTGTTGGTACTGTCCGGCGATTCATTAAGCCCTTTACAGGTGGCCTATGGTACGCGGCATACCTTGGGTGCGGACCGTTTGGCGAATGCAGTGGCAGCGGTGGGTCGATTTCCGGGGAGACCCATTCTGGTGATCGATGCTGGCACGTGCATCACCTATGATCTGTGCGAAGCGGAGGGTACTTATCGGGGTGGTGCGATCTCTCCGGGAATGCACATGCGTTCCAAAGCCATGTATGCGTACAGCGCCCGACTCCCGAAAGTGGACCCCGATCCATCCCCTGAATTCCTAGGCGAAACCACCGAGGATTCCCTCGCGGCCGGCATGCACTTCGGGATCCTGGGAGAAATGGAAGGTTTCATTCGTCGCCTAGGCAAGGAACGACCGGGTATGGTCGTTGTCATCACGGGCGGCGATGCTGTTCGGTTCGTCAGAGGGCTGGAAAGTGGCATCTTTGCGCTCCCGTATTTGACCCTTGAAGGATATCATGCCCTGCTTCAACATCACCGCGCGCTCACTGGGGGTGTTCTGCCTTTTGGCACCGCAGGCTCTTCTGGCACAAGCCCAGCAGGGTAGTGGTTCGCCCTATTCGGCCTATGGCTTGGGCGAACTGTCCGGCACTGGCCAAGTTTCCCAAGCCATGATGGGTGGCCTAGGCGTGGCGGTGGTCGATCCGGTGAGCGTGACCTACACCAACCCGGCATCCTATGCCTTTTTGCAGCGCACCACCTTCGAACAAGGACTCGTAGTGCGGTCCAGTAAGTACAGTTCCTCCGGAACGGAGAGCAACGGCAGGCAGGTAGGCCTTTTGGGGTTGACGTTGGGGGTCCCCTTCGGAAACGGGAAATGGGGTATGGCCCTTGGTTTAGCTCCGATGAGCACCGTAGGCTATAACATCAGTACCACGAGCCAACCCAGTGATGTCGCGGGTGTGCGCTACCAGTACACCGGCGATGGAGGATTGAACAGGGCCTTCCTCGGAATGGGCCGAACGCTCCTGGAGAAGCGGGATTCGTTGTACAATGGACACCGTCTTTCCGTGGGTGCGAACTTGGGCTATGTCTTCGGGCGGATCGAAGAGTCACGAAAGGTCTACTATCCATCTGGACTGGGCTACTACAACTCCAGCATCTTTTCCTCGTTGGTCGTACGTGATCCGGTGGCCAACCTCGGTATCCAATTCCAAGGCGATCTTCGGAAGCGCCGGACCTCGGACGACCGTGCGACCCATTTCTTGGTGGGAGCTGCATTCGAGTTGCCAGCGAATTTGAGCGCCCAGCGCACCGATCTCGTCAACACCTTCGCACAGAGCAGCTCCGGTGTGGAATTCCCTATCGATACCTCGTTCATCGCGATCGGCAGCAAAGGTTCCGTGGGATTACCGTTGGGAATAGGCCTCGGCCTCACCGTATTCAACCTGCATTGGACCGTTTCTGCGGAAGTGAAACAGCGGGATTGGCGCAAACTCACGGTAAGCGTGGAGGATTACACCTTGCCCAGCCAGTTGGCATCCAGCACATCGTACATGTTGGGCGCAAGCTTCAGACCTGCTGGTGAACGTGGTGGAACATTCTGGGAACGAACGACTTACCGTGCCGGTGCGCGATTCAATGACGATTATTTGGTGGTGGATGGGCACCAGCTCCAGGAGATCGGCATGTCTTTTGGCTTATCGCTACCCGTGATGGGGAGTATCACGCGATCCAGGTTGAACTTGGGTGCGGAACTAGGCGAACGAGGTACCACCTCGGATGGTCTACTCCGAGAGCGATACGCGGCTTGGTTCATTGGACTCACCATCACACCGGACATTCGAGAAAATTGGTTCAAAAAAAGACGGATAGAATGAAGCAGTTGAATCGCATCGCAGGCCTAGGAGCAACGATCTTGCTCGTTGGAACCACGGTCGCGCAACCCAAGTATGGTGCCACACCGGACGATAGCGTGAAGTGTGTGCGCAACCTCTCGCTGTACCAAGAGGCCTTCAAACTGGATGCCTACGCAGATGCGTACGGCCCGTGGAGGGAAGTAGTGGCCACATGCCCCGCATCCAGCAAGAAGATGTACGTGGACGGTGCTACCATTCTGAAGAGCCTATTGAGCGAAGAAAAGGACGAGGCCCGGAAGAAGGCCTTAACGGACTCACTTTTCATGACCCACGACCTGCGGATCGCCAATTTCGGGGAGAAGGCCTATGTGCTGGGGCGCAAAGGACAGGACATGCTTTCCTATGGCGCGGACGATTGCAAAGCGGCCCACGAGGTGTTGAAGGAATCCGTTGAATTGGGTGGGGAGAAGAGTTCGGACATTACCCTGAGTTCCTATTACCAAGCGCTGAACTGCATGTACGCCAAGGGCGAAGCCACGAAGGATCAAATGCTATCGGAGTACGTGATCGTCATCGGTCATATCGAAGCCAATTTGGCCAAGGACCTCAAGGAGACCGACAGGGGGTATTGGATCACTGCCCGCGATGCCGTGAACAGCCTCTTCTTCAGTGTGGCCGAGTGTGCCGACATCGGTCGCATCGTCAAGGACATGGTCGCGGCCAAGCCTGCGGACATCGAGCTGAAGACACGCCTGTTGAAAGTGCTGAACGGGAAGGATTGCACGGATGAGGCGATCTACCGCCCGATGGCCGAAGAGGTACACCGTGCCAACCCTAGCGCGGAAAGTGCCTATAGCCTCGGCATGATGCTGGCGCGCAGTGGCGATATGAGCGGCTCGCTGAAGTACATGAAGGAAGCTGCGGAACTCTGCCCGAATTGTCCGGATCGTACCAAGTACCTACTGAAGGCTGGTCAGGTGGCCAGCGCTGCGGGTAACAACAGCCAATCGCGCAGTTTCGCGAACCAAGTGCTGCAAGCAGAGCCGAAGAACGGTGAGGCCTTGATCCTGATCGGGAATGCGATCGCGGCCACGGCGGCTGGTTGTGAAGCACCGGATAATTGGGGCGCATACTGGTTGGCCTACGATTATTACCAACGTGCCAAGAGCCTGGACCCGAGCGTAGCCGATAAGGCGAACGACCGTATGGCTAGCGCGGCAGGTCGTTTCCCTACGCAAGCGGAGGCCTTCTTCCACCAACTCACCGACGGGAAGAGTGTACAGGTGGCCTGCGGGGGATCCAACGAGACCACCACCGTACGTACCCGCAAGCCATAGTGGTGCAGCGAAACGTTAACGTGTGGAGCATTCCCATCCTGATCGGGGTGGGAATGTTCATTTCCTGCAAGAATGATCTGGATCGCGTGGCGGCGGTGGAGGTGGCCGGTACTTCGCCGGAACGGATCACGTACGAGGCGGAATACCTGTACACGGATTCTGGTGTTGTGCGCAATCGCTTGCGCGCCGGGCGGATCTCTGAATGGGCCGATCCCAAGCGCACCGAGATGACCGAAGGGGTGGAGTTGGTCTTCTATGGCGACGAACCCGGCAAGGAGAGCGTCCTAACGGCGCGTCGTGGACTCATCTTGCCCAAGGAGAAACGCATGGAGGTCTTCGAGCAAGTGGTGTTCGTGAATGCCAAGGGCGAACGGCTGGAGACCGAACAATTGACCTGGCACGAAGACAGTGCCCGGGTAACTACGGACAAGGCCGTACGGATCCAACGGGGACCCGATGTGATCCATGGCATGGGGCTGGATGCGGCGGAGGATTTTAGCCAATACGTCATCCACCGGATCACCGGCCAGCTATACATGCAGGATGATACCTTAGCGACCGATGCGCAAGGTGAATAGGTTCATGGAGCACTTTTGGCTGGCGGTGGCCATCGGCACGGCGGCCGCAGCGGTGTGGGTCATGGTGCAGCAGGGTTTCGATGCTGCCATGCAATGGTTGTGGTTCCCGGGCATCGCCTTGGCCATGTATTTCTTCCGGCGTTTCATGCGCGGTCGGCTGGAAGCGATGGTGGATCGGGAGAACGACCGATCCTGAGCCTTCTATCTTCGCACCTGCGGCTTTGACCGCTCCAGACTTTGTCAATCCTCGGAATCGATCTTGTTCTCGTAGTCGCCTCAGTGGTGGTCTCCGCCTTGTGCTCTGGCCTGGAGATCGCTTTTGTCAGCAGCAACAAGCTCTATATCGAGTTGGAACGGAAGCGGGGTGCCATTTGGGCGCGGCTGGTCTCGGTCATGCTCAAACGTCCGGGACGAGTCATTGGTGCGTTGTTGGTAGGGAACAACATCGCCTTGGTGTTGTATGGCATCCTGATGGCTCAATTGCTGGAACCATGGTTGCGTGGCTTCGCGCTCGGGCATGTGTTCGTGCTGGTGGCGCAAACCTCCATCAGCACGCTGATCATCCTCATTTTCGCGGAATTCCTGCCCAAGGTGCTCTTCCGCATCGACCCCAGTCGTTCGCTGGGCTTCTTTGCCATACCGCTCCAGGTGCTGTACATCGTGCTGTGGTTGCCCATGATGGTGATGACCGGCATGAGCGAAGTGATCCTACGCCTCTTCGGGATACCCAGCAAACCCGGCCAAGTGGCCTTCGGGCGGATCGACCTGAACGATTTCTTGAAGGACGTGGGCAACGGCCAGACCAATGCCACCACCATGGATGCCGAGGTGGAGTATTTCCGAAACACCTTGGAACTGAGCAACACCAAAGTGCGCGAATTGATGGTGCCGCGCGCCGAGATCGAAGCGATGGAAGTGGATGATCCGGTCGAGGACCTTCGGCAACGTTTCATCGATAGCGGCATGAGTAAGCTGCTCATCCACAAGGACAATCTTGACAATATATTGGGCTATGTTCACGGTTACGAACTGTTCCGGAATCCACGTACCATCCGGGCGGTCATGCGTCCGGTGAACTTCATACCGGGCACCATGCCTGCGGATGAGGCGTTGCAAATGTTCATCAAGCAACGCACCCACGTGGCCGTGGTGGTGGACGAATTCGGCGGTACCGCAGGCATACTCACCATGGAGGATGTGGTGGAGACCATCGTAGGGGATATCGAGGATGAGCACGATACCTTGGAAGAAGTGGAAGAGCGGCTCGGACCGAACGAATTCCTCTTCAGTGCCCGCATGGAAGTGGCCCACCTGATCGAAGCACACCGATTGAATTTGCCGGAAAGCGAGGAGTACGACACGCTTGCCGGTTACATCATGCACACCACCGGCACCATCCCGGACCAAGGACAGGTGCTGGAACTAGCGCCGTTCCGGTTCACCATTGCACAAGTGGTACACGGCCGGATGGACCTTGTGCGCATGGAAGTGACCGACCCGGAGTTGGGCTTCTTGGAGTGATCAGGGTCCAAAAGGATCCGATACTGCATTCGGGTCGCTTTCAATCGATTCATACTCAGAAGGGTAGAAGGCATCCGCCCGGTACCTTCCATCCGCCTATATTTGCAGCCCTATTCCAAGAAGGTAATGGCCATTATCGGTAGTATCCGCGAACGAAGCGGTTTGTTGTTGGTGATCATCGGTGGAGCCATGGCGGCTTTCATCCTAACGGACTTGTTCAGCGGCCGCGGTAGTGGTCGGCAGGACCAGGTCCTAGGCACCGTTGGTGACGAAGAGATCAGTGCGATGGAGTACGAGCGTCGTGTGAACGACGAGATCGAAAGCTATCGGAATGATTTCGGCCAACAGGTGAATGCTCAGATGACCGAGCAAGTGCGCAACAGTGTTTGGCAGGAAGTGCTGAAGGAGAAAGTGATGCTTACGCAGGTGGAAGGAGCCGGCTTCAGTCTCACCAAGGGGGAGTACGATGATATCCGCTTCGGCCAGAATATCTTGCCTGAATTCAAGAACCAACCCAACTTCCAAGGGGAGGACGGGCAGCCGAGCACGGAGAAGTTGCAACAATACTTCAGCAGCGTTCAGTTGAACGCTCCCGTGTACCACGAACTCCAGAAGCGACGTATCACCGAGAACCGTTTGTACGCGAAGTACACGAATCTGGTGAAGAAGAGCGTATTCGTGAACAGCGCGCAGGCCAAGGATGACTACCTCGCGAAGAATACCAAAGCCACCTTCAACTTCGTAGCCAAGCGTTACGACAGCGAACCCGATAGCCTCTACACGGTGGATGATCAAAGCTTGCGACGTTACTACGACCAACACAAGGGCGACCGGAAATACAAGCAACTGGCTTCGCGTAAGTTCGAGTACGTGACCCTCCCCGTGACCGCATCGGATGCCGATCGCCAGGCAACCATGGATGAGTTGGACCAGTTGCGCGTGGCGTTCGAGAACAGTTCGAACGATAGCCTCTTCGTCTCCGGAAATAGCGAATCGCGCACGTACAACAAGGCACCTTATCTAGAAGGCACGGCCGATGCACAGAACGATTCACTGATCGCGAATGGTGCTGTGGGCACGGTCGTTGGGCCTTTTCAAGAAGGCGAACAATGGAAATTGGTGAAAGTGGAGGAACTGGCCGATGTGCCAGAAGCCCGTGTACGCCACATCTTGCTCAGCACGCAGAACGGGAAGACCGAGGAAGAGCAGAAGGCGAAGGCCGACAGCATCTTGGCCGTTGTGAAGCGCGACCCCAGTAAGTTCGAGGACCTCGTGGTGAAGTTCAGCGAAGATCCCGGTTCCAACACCAAAGAGAAAGGTGGAGTGTACGATTGGTTCGATAAGCAAAAGATGGTGCCGGAATTCACCGCAGCGAGCTTCGATGAGAAGGTAGGTGCGATCACGGTCGCTAAGACCGATTACGGCTTCCATATCGTGGAAGTGTTGGGTCAACGTAGCCGTCAGGAGCGTCGTGTGGCATCCATCGAGCGGACCATGAAGCCATCCCCTGCCACATTCAAGGAGGTGTACAAGAAGGCCAACGATTTCAGCCTCCGCAATACCGATCTGGACCTGTTCAAGAAGTCCGGTGAGGAGCTAGGCTTGCAAGTGACACCCGTGGATGAGCTGCGGAGCGATTCGCGCTTCGTGCCTGGTCTTCAGGATGCCAACAGCCTCGTCTCTTGGGTCAACCGTGCGGAGGTCGGAAAGGTGAGCGAGCCCATCCAGAGTGGCGATAGCTACGTTGTGGCGATCCTTACGGGGATCCGCGAAGCCGGTGCGCCACAACTGGAAGATGTGCGCGAAGTCTTTACAAAGGAAGTGGTGAAGCAGAAGAAGGCTGAGGCATGGGTGGCCAAGATGCAGGGCAAGACGGACCTGAACGCATTGGCCACGGAGCTAGGGGGATCGGTGCAGAGTGCTACAGAAATGAGCTACAACGGCTTCAGCATCCCAGGCGGATACAGCGAATACGAAGTGGTGGGCAAGATCTTCGGCTTGGAGAGCAGCCAGACCAGCGTGCCGCTGACCGGCGAAACGGCCGTCTATGTAGCCAGTATGACGAATAAGACCGCTGCGCCGGAACCGGAGGACCTGAACATCGACAAAGCAAGCCTCGTGCAACGCGCACAGTCCCGTGTGGATGGCGGCCTCTTCAACGCAATGAAGGAAGCCATTGGCGTAACGGACGAGCGGAGCAAGTATTACTGAGTCCTGATCACGCATTGAGGAAGGCCGGGTTTTACCACGGCCTTCCTCTTTTTAGTCCCCTAAGCTCCAGAGATATCCCGCGCTCAGAACGTAACGCAGTTCCCAAGTCGCGACTCGTTCATCGATCTGGCGGCGCAACAGGGGTGAGACCTCCGCGAAGAAGCGCCCTCGACCCTCACCGGATAGGGCCCCTAGGATCGGCGTTATCACGAGCCATGTTCCGTGTGTGGTCCCTTGATCGCTGCGAACTGAACCGGTAATCAGGTCGGTCGTTTCCCACTGATAGCGAGTGGTCCGGTGCATCACGTCGGCCAAAGCACCCCAGTAACCATGCGCTTTAGAGGCGCGTTGGCGTTCACGGCCGATACGACAGGACGCACCCACCTTCATGTCCAGTTGGAACCGGGTGTTCTGGCCTAGTTGGCGCGTGAATGGGGCGATACCGAATGCCAAGGCTCCGCGAGCGCCAAAGCTGCGATCCCAACTGGTGTATTGCGGAACATCGATGTCCAAATCGCCGAGGTAGGACCAACGCCGCGCGGTCGTATAGGTGATCCGTCCCCCGACACCATATGCTGCGTTACGGGCGCGTTCATCCAATGAAAAGTGCCCCGTCGGGCCAGTTGCCCATTGACCGTTGGCACCAGTTGAAAGCGTTACGACCAGCAATGCGTAAGATGCCCGGATCATTGGTCCCAGAACGGCGTGCCACGAAGTTCAGTGCTTCACCTCAACTGGCTCAATCGCTCCGCATCCAACCTCAGCAATATGCCGAGCAGGATGGTAAAGGAGATCATGCTGCTGCCGCCGTAGCTGAAGAAGGGCAGAGGAATGCCGATCACGGGGGCGAGGCCGATGGTCATGCCCACGTTGATCATCAGGTGCAGGAAGAAGATGCTGGCCACGCAATATGCATAGATCCGCGTGAACCGTGATCGCTGTCGATCGCTGATCTGGATGATGCGCAGGATCAACGCAGTAAGCAGGATCACCACGAACGCGGAACCGATGAAGCCCCATTCCTCACCAACGGTACAGAAGATGAAGTCGGTGCTTTGCATGGGCACGTACTTGAATTTGGTGAGCGTTCCATCCAAATAACCCTTTCCCGCGAAGCCGCCGGAACCGATCGCGGTCTGGCTCTGTTTCACATTGTAGCCAAGGCCTTGTGGATCCTCCTTTTGCCCGAGCATTACCAGGATACGATCGCGTTGGTGAGTGGCCAAGACTTTCTCGAACGCGTAGTCCACACTGCCGATGAAGGCCGCAGAGCTGATGAAGCCCACCACGATGAGGCCGTACAACCGCTTACGCATACGCTTCACCACGAGGTTGCGCACCAACCACCACGCCAGAACGGTGAACACGGTGATCAAGGCGAACAGGAAATACTGACCCGTTAGCACCTTGTCGGTGAATGGGAGGTCGAAGGAGGATTCCTTCAGGATCAGCGAAAGGATGGAGAGCACAGCGGCGAGAATGCCGAGCAAGAGCACGTTACCCGAAAGGCCTTCGCGGTAGAGTACCAGGATGAACGCCCCCGAGACGAGCGCTGTTCCCGTATCGGGCTGTAGCATGATCAGTGTTACGGGGAAAAGGATGATCGCTGTGCTGATGACTCGGGATCGCGTGTCCACCAAGGCCTTCAAGCCGCTCAGGTATCTGGACAGTGCAAGTGCCGTCGCGAACTTGGCGAATTCAGCGGGCTGTATCCCGAAGCCGCCGATCGCGAACCAGGCCTTTGCCCCATTCACCTCTTTACCGAAGAGAAGCACGGCCACGAGGAGCAGGATCACGAAGCCGTAGATACCGAAAGCCATCTCACGGAACAGCTCTCCGCGTATCAACAGGATCCCTGCACCGAGAGTAAGGCTCACAGCCATCCACACAGCTTGCTTGCCGTACTCCTTGCTTTGGTCGAAGATGTTGGCGTGCTCTGGATCGTAGGCTGCGGAGTAAATGTTGGCCCAGCCCATGAACATGAGCAGCAGATACATGATCAGTATCGGCCGATCGAAATTTGCGGCGACATTCTCGCGGCCGATCATCGCTGTTTGCGTTTCGGTTTCACTTTCTTCACGTAGGTCGCTTCCTTGGCGATGAGGTCGGCTTCCACCATTCTCTTCACGACCTCTGGGCGGGTGATGGTATCGGTGAGGTATTGCTCGATCAACAAGCTGGCGATGGGTGCGGCCCAAGTGCCGCCGAATCCGGAATTCTCCACGTACACGGCCATGGCGATCTTGGGGTTCTCCATCGGCGCGAAGCAAATGAAAACGGCATGGTCCTGACCATGCGGGTTCTCAGCGGTCCCGGTCTTTCCACAGATGGTGATCTCCTTCATGCGCGCCCCTCGTGCGGTACCACCTGCTTCGTTCACCACGCGCCGCATACCTTCTTGGATATGATCGTACCACTTCGGGTCCACATCGGTGATGTGCTTGGTGAGGTACTTCTGTTGCACGCTGTCCGGGTGTCCTACGGCACGCACCACATGCGGGTCATAGTACCAGCCCTTGTTGGCGAAGATCGCGGCGAGATTGGCCATTTGAAGGGGCGCAACGAGCACCTCCCCCTGTCCGATGCTCACGCTATAGATGGTGCTGAAGGCCCAGCCTAGCTTACCGTACTTGCGGTCGTAATAGGCCACATCCGGGATGTTACCACCCTTTGCCGATGGTAGGTCGATCGGTAAGCGTTGACCAAGGCCGAAGCTGAGCATGTAGGTATGCCATTCCGCAAGACCGATGGCTGCATCCTTGAATCGGCTGGGGTCCTTGTCCTGCTCTATCAGTCGTTTGAAGACCATGTAGAAGTACGGGTTGCAGGACATCTGAATGGCCTGCTCGATGGTCCCTGCGCTCGGGTGGTTGTGGCAGCCGACCAAGCTCTTGTTGCACGGAAATCCCGTGTTCACGGTGATCACACCTTCATCCAACGCGATGAGGGATTGGACCACCTTGAAGATCGAACCGGGTGGATACTGCGCTTGCAAAGCACGATCGAAGAGCGGCTTGATGGGGTCGCGCTGCAGCACGCCGTAGTTCGTATTCCGCACACGACCCACGAGCAATTCCGGGTCGTAACTCGGGCTGGAGACCAGGCAGAGCACCTCGCCGGTCCTAGGGTCCAGCGCTACGATACTCCCCTTCTTGTTCACCATCAACTGCTCGCCCAAGCGTTGCATGTCGAGGTCGATCCCGGTAAAGAGATCCTTGCCTTCCACAGCGAGCGTATCATATTGTCCGTTCTTGAAGGAGCCTTTCTGATTGTTGTGTACATCCACCAGCACGTAGCTCACGCCGCGTCGACCGCGCATTTCCTTCTCGTAGTACGACTCCAGACCTCCCACGCCGATCACGTCGCCGGACTTGTAGTAGGGGTCTTGTTCCACCTTGCGTGCATTCACCTCGCTGAGGTAGCCGAGCAGATGCGCTGCCACGTGCGGCGGGTAGGTGCGCAACGTACGTGATTGCCCGAAGAAGCCGGGGTACTTGTGCAGGTGAACACTGATCGCCGCGAACTGATCGGCCGGGATCTGCTTCTCGATCACACTGGGCTTGTACTTCGAATACGCTGTTGCTGCTGCCAGCCGCGCACGGAGTTCGGGTTCAGGTACGCTGATCAACCGACAGAGAGCTGAAGTATCGAAGGGCTCCACTTCCTTGGGCACCACCATCAGATCGTAGACCGGAGTATTGGCAACGAGTAGTCGCTCCTTTCGGTCATAGATCAAGCCGCGCGATGGGTAGATCGTGACCTTGCGTTCCGCCATGTTGGCGGCCTCGGCCTTCCATTTCCCATCCACCACCTGGATCCAGAAGAGGCGCATGAGGAACACGCTGCTGATGAAGAGCACCGCCGCGATGAGTACGTATTTGCGCGACTCGGTATTCATCGACGACCGTGCTCTGGGCGAGAGGTGAGGAATTGCGCCAGCAGGCACAAGGCCAGCGTGAAGATCCCGCTGAGGATGGCGCGAAAGAACGTACCGAAGAAGTGATCGAAGCGATGGATCTCGATGAAGAACAACCACAAGTGATGGATGAGGATCAAGAGTCCAGCGTACGTGAGGAACCAAGCGAGTCCCATGCGCGGAACCGTAGGGCGTGTACCGAATTCATAGCCTTCACGCGGTGCCAACAAACGCAGCAGGTTGAGGCGCGCATACATCATCACCACACAGGCGCTCATGTGCATACCGGGTGTATTGCTGAAGACATCCATCACCAGCCCCACGATCGCTCCGCTGGTGAGTTGCGCCCAAGCCGGGAGTTCGATGGGCAGCATCAACAAGAAGAGCACGTAGAGATACGGCACCATGTAGCCGTTGGCGACATCCAAGTGATCCAGCACCAGCACTTGGATCAGGATCAGTAGGACGAAGCGCGCTATGTTGGCGAAAACGGTACCGATCATGGTCGCTCGTTCGCTTTTTGCAACGTGTCACGTTCCGCACGTCGCAGGTCCTCCACAACGTACACGAATCCGCTGCGGGTCATATCCTCCGTCAATCGGATCGTAATGCCGTGGTAATTGCTACCCGGTGCGTCCACCACCTCTTCCACGAGTCCTACGGGAATGCCTGCCGGGAAGATGCCATCGCCACCGCGTGTCTCTACGGTATCGCCCACGGCCACGCGGGCATGCTTTGCAATATCGATCACCGAGGCGGTACGTGGATCGTTGGTGTCCCAATAGAGCAATCCGAAATGACCTGTTCGACGCAGTTGAACGCTGGTCTTGATGTCCGGACTGAGCACGCTGATCACGGATGCGAAACCGTCGTTCACATCGCTTACTACGCCGACGATGCCTTCGGTGCCGATCACGCCCATGTCCCCATGCAGACCCGCCTTACTTCCCTTGTCCAAGGTGAGGTAGTTCTTCGGTTTGTGCCAGGTGCTGTTCACCACTTTGGTAGGGATCACCGTGTACTCCTGTAAGCGAATGGTGTCATGGATGCGCACGAAGCGGCTTTCCACTGTGGAGTACATGCTGATATGGCGATTGCGCCACATCGCGTTCTCTTCGGCCAGCTTGCGGTTCACTTCCTTCAGGCCCGTGTAATCGGTGATCTCCTTGCGCCACGTGTAGATGGTTCCCACTACGGAGTTGCTGGAACTGATGGCCTGAGCACGGTGATGTGCGTTGCCATTGTACAGCAGGACGAGGGAGATCACCAACAGCGTGAGGAAGATCAACGTACTGCGGATGCGATGCAGAAAGCGGAATAGATCCCTCATCGTTCGTTCTTGCTACGCAAGAATGCGCGAGTATGGGCGCGAGATCTCGCGCCCCTATTCGCGCATCAAGAACTGGAAGCGGTCGATGTTCTTCAGTGCGATACCTGTGCCCCGCGCAACCGCACGCAAGGGATCCTCGCTCACATGAACGGGCAACTTGGTCTTGATGCTGATGCGTTTGTCCAACCCACGGAGCAGCGCACCGCCACCAGCGAGATAGATACCGGTCTTGTAAATGTCGGCGCTCAGCTCGGGCGGTGTGGCTTCCAACGCGCTCAGGATCGCTTCTTCGATCTTGCTGATCGACTTGTCCAGGGCCTGTGCGATCTCGCTATAGGTCACGGTGATCTCCTTCGGAATGCCGGTCATCAGGTCCCGGCCACGCACCGCGTAGTCGGGAGGTGGGTTGTCCAACTCGGTCATCGCCGCGCCCACTTCTATCTTGATCGTTTCGGCCGTGCGCTCGCCCACCAGGATGTTGTGTTGGCGGCGCATGTACTCCTCGATGTCGTTGGTGAACTCGTCACCAGCAACTCGGATGTTCTTGTCGCACACGATCCCGCCCAAGGCGATCACGGCGATCTCACTCGTACCACCACCGATGTCGATGATCATGTTGCCCATCGGCTCCTCCACATCGATGCCGATACCGATGGCCGCTGCCATGGGTTCGTGGATCAGGTACACTTCCTTGGCACCAGCGTGTTCACTGCTGTCCTTCACCGCGCGTTTTTCCACTTCGGTGATGCCGCTCGGGATGCAGATCACCATGCGCAGATTGGGCGTGAAGAGCTGACGACCCGGCTTGATCATCTTGATCATGCCCTTGATCATTTCTTCGGCCGCTTTGAAGTCTGCGATCACCCCATCGCGCAGCGGGCGAATGGTCTTGATGTTCTCGTGGGTCTTGCCATGCATTTGCTGGGCCTGCCTACCAACGGCGATGACCTTCCCGGTGGTGCGGTCGATGGCCACAATGCTCGGTTCGTCCACCACGACCTTGTCGTTGTGGATGATCAGGGTATTCGCGGTACCGAGGTCGATCGCGATCTCTTGGGTGAAGAAGTTGAACCAGCTCATGGACCGGGCTCAGTGTTTGAAATGACGTGTACCGGTGATGGCCATTGCCATTCCGTGGGAGTTGCAGAAGTCGATACTGTCCTGATCGCGGATACTGCCACCGGGGTGCACCACTGCGGTGATACCGGCGTGGTGAGCGATCTCCACGCAATCAGGGAACGGGAAGAACGCATCGCTGGCCATGACGGCCCCGTGCAGATCGAAGTTGAATTTCGCGGCCTTGGCGATGGCCTGTTCCAAGGCATCCACGCGGCTCGTTTGTCCGGTTCCGCTGGCCAGTAGTTGGTTGCCTTTGGCGAGGACGATGGCGTTGCTCTTGGTATGCTTCACCAGCATGTTGGCGAACACCATCGCTGTTGTTTCCTCGGTGGTGGGTGCCTTGGTGGTCGCAGTGCGCAGGCTCGTGGCGTTGGCAACGACGGTGTCGGCATCTTCCGTGAGGTAGCCGTTAAGGGCGGTGCGCACTTTCACTACGGGCCGTGTGGAAGGCTTGCGCTGAAGGATCATGCGGTTCTTCTTCGTCTTCAGTACCTCCAACCCATCGTCGTCATAGGCAGGTGCAGCGATGATCTCGAAGAAGAGGGGGTCGATGGCCTCGGCGGTGGTCTTGTCGATCCGAGCCGTGGTGATCAAAACGCCGCCGAAAGCACTAACAGGATCGCCGGCCAAAGCGGCCTCCCAAGCTTCTTTCACCGTGGGTCGAATGGCAGCACCGCAGGCATTGTTGTGTTTCAGGATCGCGAACGGCACACCATCGATCGTATCGAGGTCGTCGATCAGGTCCACGGCGGCATCGAGATCGAGCAGGTTGTTGTAGCTGAGTTCTTTGCCGTTCAGTTGCTCGAACAGTCCAGCGAGATCGCCATGGAACGCACCCTTTTGGTGTGGATTCTCTCCGTAGCGCAACACGTGTGTCGGTCCGGCGGAAAGCCTCAATTCTCCTTGCCCTTGGGTGAACCAGTTGTGGATGGCACCATCGTATTGGGAGCTCACAGCGAATGCCGATGCAGCGAGCCCCTTCCGCTGTTCCAGCGAGGTGGAACCGTTCTGTTCCATGAGGATCCGAAGCAATTCACCGTACTGTTGCTGGGCCGACACGATCACCACATCGGAGTGGTTCTTAGCCGCCGCACGGATCAGGCTGATGCCGCCGATGTCGATCTTCTCGATGATCGCGGAAGCATCGCCACCAGCGGCCACCGTGGCTTCGAAGGGGTACAGGTCCACGATCACCAGATCGATCGGTGGGATGGCGTATTCCTCCAGCTGGGCCACATCGCTTTCCAGATCCCGACGACCGAGAATACCGCCGAAGACCTTGGGGTGCAGGGTCTTCACACGGCCACCAAGGATGCTCGGATAGGTCGTGAGTTCTTCCACAGGGGTCGCTTTCACCCCCAAGCTTTCAATGAATTCCTGGGTGCCACCGGTGGAGTATAGGTGAACGCCAAGCCGATCCAGTTGCTGGATGATAGGCGCGAGTCCGTCCTTGTGGAAAACGGAAATGAGTGCGCTCTGGATGCGTTTTTGCCCGTCCAATGTGCTTTACAGGCGTTCGGGGCCTGCGTTCAAGGGGCAAGTTTACGGCCAAAAGCCAACCTTAACGGGCGCTCATTGATCGCGTTACGCAAAGGTTACCAACAAGGGTCCGGTGGGCAACGGCCTCTAAAAACGCAGGCCAACACCCAACTGAACGTTGACCACGTCGGTGCGGCTGGTCAGCTTTTCGTAGGTCACCGAACCGTCGTTGGCGATGGTGATGGTGCGCGGATCCACATAGGAGACCTTGCCACTGAAGAGGCGTTCCACCCGTGCTTCCACATAGATCTGCCGGCTTAGGGAGACCATGGTGCCAACGGCCCAGCCCGCACTTCCAGCAAATGCTCCGTCACGTTCTTCCTCGCTTTCTCCATTGGCGGCCGATGCAATGGACCGGGTACTGAAATGACGTGCCCCCATCATCAGGTCGCCGTACGGTCTGATGCGACCACGCAAGGGGTTCAGGCGCAGTAGGAGGTGGTGGTTGTACACATTGCTCTTCACCCGTACTTCTCGACCGGTGTTCGCGGACAATAAGCCGCTAGGGTTGAGCGGTTCACCGTACTCGCTGCCCATGCGGCTCCAACCGAAATCGTAGCCGATGTCCAACGGCAGAACGCGCATAGGAAGCGCCACGTTGGCCGACAGGCCGAATGTATTGGCTCCCCAGGTGAAGTCGTATTCACCGAGCGGGATGCCGATCTCCAAGCCACCGCTCAAGGTGGACGAACGTTCTTGCCACGCGAAGTTCGTATTGGTCTGGCCCTTGCCGATCAATGTGGCACAAACCGTGATGAGGAATAAGCTGATCCGACGCATGGTGCAAAGATCTTGACAAAGTCCATGCCGGGGCGGATATCTTGCCCACATGGAGTTCGGGCCGATGTGGGTGGAGTGGGGTTTGCTGGGCTTGTTCCTAGCTTCTTTCCTAGCGGCCACTATACTGCCCTTCAGTTCCGAGGCGGTCTTGGCGACCATGATGCTTGGGCCTTGGTCATCCTGGGCGCTCTGGAGTGCTGCCAGTGCGGGAAATTGGTTGGGCGGAATGAGTTCGTACTTCTTGGGGCACCTCGGTGATCTCGACCGCATTGCGCGGTGGTTGCGTCTGGATCCGGCCAAGGCCCAGCGTTTTCAGGCGAAGGTGGACCGTTTCGGCATCTGGACCGCCTTGCTGACGTGGCTTCCGGTGGTGGGCGACCCGCTGGCTGTCGCTCTGGGACTTGCCAAGGCGCGCATCTGGCCGGTGGCCGTCCTCATGCTCATTGGAAAGGCGCTCCGTTATGCAGTGGTCGTACTTCTGTTGAGGTAAGGCAGCGATTTCATCGTTGCACCTGTCCAATGATCGGAGACCCTTCCGATGGTCGCGTTACGTTATTTCACTTTAGCTTCGATCACTGAGCATGGCTACGCGCACTTTTCTTCTGATCCTGACCGCGCTCGTCATCGGCACCGTTCGTGCGCAAGAGGATTGTGTTCCAACGGCTTCCATTGAGCCGCTTGACACGTGGCAGACGGTATCCGGCGAATACGATGCGGATGGATGGATGATATTCGATGCGGAGTTCTTCCTCGGAGTGGACTACGTGTTCAAGACCGGCTGCGGTGATGGTGCGACCGCTGATCACAATACGGTGATCGAATGGATGACACCGATCTGTACAACGATCTTGAGCAACGATGATGGTTGTGAGAACGGTCGCTCCAGCTTGAGCTTCAACTCCTTCTTCGACGAGACGGTCCTCTGGATCCGGGTACGCGGCGCTCAAGGTCAAGGTGGCTCGTTCACCATGGCCTATCGGAGTATCGGAGGTGTGCCTGGCCAATGCAACGAATGTCCATCCTACGATGAGCAATTGATGCCTTCCAGTCAATGGCAGTCCAAGGCCGGAGCCTACGGAACCGGAGGGTGCAAGGTGTACAGGGTGTTCTCTGCGGTCGGTATGGAATACACGTTCAAGACCGGCTGTGGAGATGGTGCTATCGCTGATCATGACACGTTCATCGAGGTGCAAGGTGTCGGTTGTGCCACACTCTCCTCGGACGAGGACGGGTGTGAAGCAGGCCGATCACAGGTCACTTGGATGGGGACCGGTGGGATCATCTATGTGAAGGTCATTTCCTCAAGCGGATCAGCGGGAACCTTCAGTATGGCCTATCGGCGAAGCGGTGGAAATGGCAGCTTATGTGGCACTTGTACGGAACATGACCTCTCGATCACGCCTGGTGTCAACTGGTCAACCTCCACTTCGAGCTATCTATCGGAAGGTTGTCAGATCTACCGTGTCTCGGTTACCGAGGGTTTCATGTACACCTTCAAGACCGGTTGCGGGAACGGCGCTACAGCGGACCATGATACGTTCTTGGAGTTGTTCGATCCCGACTGTGGCACATTGGCGATGGACAACGACGGATGTGAAAATGGATCGTCCATGATCGAGTACATAGCAACATCCACGGGCTTTCTATACCTGAAAGTTTCCGGGATAGAAGCGGCCGAAGGGTTCTATACGCTTGCGTACAGAAAGAGCGGAAGTTGTACGGACTGTCCATCCTATGATGTGGAGATCACCCCTACACTGGTATGGCAAACGGCGATGGGTGCGTATTTGAACGATGGCTGTTGGCTGTACAAGGTGAATGTGACCGAAGAACACACCTATGCTTTTCAGACAGGGTGTGGAAATGGTGGCGCATCGGACCACTTCTCAACGCTGCAGCTCCTTGATCCCGGATGCACATCGATCCAGAATGGCTCTTGGGGTTGTAACGGGCCCGGTTCGGATATCAATTACCTAGCGCTAGAGACAGGGGTGGTGTACCTGAAGGTGTATGGGCTGGATGGCACTTTCGGCACCCACACGCTCGCGTATCGGGATCTGGGTTCCGCATCGGATGAGTGCAGTGCGGTCCAACCCATTCAATTCAGCCAAGGGAACGTCTACCTCGCGGGGGCCCTGACAGGCGCAACAAGTGCTGGGGATTTCGTTGAGAGTTCCCCATACTATGGATCAGCGGTAATGTGGTATGCATTCGAGTTGGAGGAACCCTGCTACGGATTCACGGTCGCCTATTGTGGGCTCGTGCCGGCCTGGGGGAATACCTTGAACATCCTGACCACGGACTGTCCTGGTGATTCAGCGCTGGTAGCCTCCGTGGAGTCCTATGCCTGTGAGGATGGGAATGGGAGGTATTCCTTTCCGGTCCTCACACCGGGGGTGTACTATTTACCCTTGCTCTATGATCCCTTGAATTCAGTGGACGGCGACTATGAGATCTCTGTGACGTGCAATGACGAGGTGTGGTTGGGGGCCGAAGAGACCATTGCGTGTGCATGGACCATCCACCCCAATCCGGGTCTGGATGAGTTGCGGATCTCATGCACGGGGAATACGCCCCGGACTTTGGTCCGTATCCATGACCCCTTGGGACGGCAGGTATGGAGCGGTGGGATCACTGCATTTCCTGCACGTATCGATACCGGATCCCTACCACCGGGTATGTACATGGTCGTGATCCAGGATGGTAACCGGGTTTCCTCTTTCACCTGGATCAAGGAATGAGCAGAGTTATTGAGCGCTGGATATCGAGTGGTCGGTTCCACGCTGTCCAATGAATGGTGAAAGTCTCCCGGAGGAGCCTTCCGTCCATTCCGAGTATGGATCGCGGTTTACCGTGCTTGGCCTTTCCGGTCCGATCAAAGGCGGACCGACCAGTTCACGGTCCAATCGTTGGTAGGATCCACGGCACCTTTGTAGTTGACGCTGCTGAACCACGGGTCTACTATGGAGGGATCCACGGCGCCGTTGGTATCCGTTCCTAAGTATCCGGAGAGTGAAGGGCCGGACGTGGTGTTCGTTGGATCCGATCCGATGCTGCCAGCGTTGTCCCAATCGGCACCATTGCCGAAGACTCCACTGTTCTTCACGAACAAGGTTCCGTCCGCGACGAAGGCATCGCACTCGGTCCCTACACGGATCCCTTTGGAGAAGCCGGTCACCAATCCGTTCCAGAGCTTGCCTTTGGTTCCATGTCGCAGGCGTGCTCCGCTGTTGGCGGATCCATCATCTGCTCCTACCAAGATGAAATTGCTGATCATGGGGCTGCTTACCGGTGTTGCGTTGTAGTCGGTTTCCCAGTTATCCCCCTCGAAGCCATTGTCGCAGGTGGCGACATCTTGATGTACCACCCAGAACTGGCCCTTCCCACGCCATCCATGGGTCCAGTCGAAGCTGTCATCGCTGTTACCGGTGGATACGGCCCATTTCAGGTTCACGGTTCCTCCGAAGAATTCGAATCCATCGTCGCTGCCCTTATAGGCTTGGAGGTGCTCCAACACCGTACCGCTTCCCACGCCGTTCAAGGAGAATCCGTTCAGTTCATTGTCCGTTCCAAGGATCTTACCGGCGTACTCCACGCGCACATACTTCATCGTACCGGAGTCGTCGTAGTCGTTGGATCCACCATAAGTGCCGGTGCCCCCTTCTCCCTCGGCGCTGCAATCGTTGCTCGGACAAGTGTTGATGCGTGCCTTCCCGTTGATCACGATACCGCCCCAATCACCACGGCCTGGTACACCGGTAACGGTTTTGATGGTGGTGAACACGATGGGTGCGTTGGCTGTACCCACAGCGTTGATCCGGCCTCCGCGTTGAACACTCAGGAACGGTGTGGTGCCATCATCGGCCGCATAGATGCGGGTGCCTTGCTCAATGGTGAGCGTAGCTCCGGATGCCACGAAGAGGCCACCGGAGATGAGGTATTTGCGACTTTGAACGAGTGTGCGACTGCTGCCGACACTGCCTGAAAGGACATAGTAGGTCTCCCCGTTGAAGGTTTGGGTAGGTTCGCTTTCGGGGGTAAGGTGCTCACAGCAGCAGTCCTTATCTGCGTCAGGGTCGTAGTTCATGGCCGTGGGGTCGGTACAGCCTTCCTTCTTCTTGCAGGAGGTCAAAGGTGCCGCACCGATCGCCACGATCAAGGTGACGAGCGCGAGGTTGGTATTGATGTGTCGAAGCAATTTCATCGATCCAAGGGTTGTTTCAGGTTTCTGCCGCAAAGATCCCGAGGGGTTCTTATCACATCGTTCCACGAACTTTATGATTCCATTAACGATAGCGACCGCAGTGTTAAGACTGCGGTCGCACATCGCTGTTGGAAGGAGTGCCGATCAGAGAATGGAGTAGGTCAGGCCGATGGAAACATTGGTTCCGGAGCGGTAGTCGTTGATGAGTGTGCTGCCGTTCGGTGTTTCCTGTTCGATGCGGGAGCGGGTATCCAGCACATTGCGAAGGTTCAGGTTCACTTGCCAGCGGTCGCCGATCTCGGTGCGTGCGATCACATTCAGCATACCCACCGGGAGTTCGTATTGATCACCAAGCCCGTTCGCGCCAGCGGAGAAGATGCGACGTCCGAAGATGTTGTACGCCAAGGTCAACGTTCCCTTCAGGTGATCACCGAGCTTCAGGCCATAACTCAGGTCGGCATTCACGAGATAGGGGGAGGCGCCTTGGAGCGGACGCGTGGCATTGGTCAATACCGTGGTGGGTCCGTCGTATTCGGCGATCGGCCGGTCTATGGTGAGTTCCGAATGCAGGAAGGTGGTATTCACGCCTACGCTCAGATCGTTCCATACCGTGCTGTCCTTTCCAAATAAGCCACCGAGGTTCTTCACCAGTTCCAATTCGATGCCGACCACCTGAGCGGTACCCGTGTTCCGGAATGATTGGAGTTGGCCGCTTGCCGTGGCGAGTGCGATCTTCTCGATCGGGTCGATCAGTTGTTTGCCGAACACGCCAACGGCGAAGAGTTCACCCACGTTCGGAAATTGTTCGAAGCGCAGGTCCGCGTTGTAGATCTGTCCGTTCTGTAGGTTCGGGTTGCCCACGTTCTTTACCCCGGCGAAGTACTCGGTGTACTCGAACGGAGCCATTTCACGGAACCCGGGGCGGGAGATCGTCTTGCTGGCGTTCGCTCGCAGCACGTTCTTTTCGTTCAGGTCCATCTTCACCCCGGCGAATGGCAGGAAGTCGGTCGAATTGATGCGAGCTACACGGCGAGGAGAGAGGTACGAGTCGCTCTGCTTCCGGTAGACGATGAATTGCTTCGCGTCCTCCATCCGTACACCGCCCATCAACTTCACTTTGCTCGGCACCACATCGAATTCTGCAGAGACGTAGGCTGCGTCGATCTCTTGCTTGATGTTGTGGTCAGCTTCAGGTCCAGTGACATTTTGGATACTGAATTGGCTTTGCTGATAGGTGTTGTCGTTGATATAGGTGTCCGGCCGATCGACATCTACACCTGAGGGGTTGTTCGCGTTCACACCGCCCAGGTCGTATGAAAAGACATCGTATCCGAAGATCCGCTTCTTGCGCTTCGTCTGTACACCTGTCCGAACGAGAAGGATGGGCTGTACGCCGTCCTCCGTTTCCTTCTCCAAGATGCGGTATGTGATACCAGCGCGGGCGCTGGTCTCTTCCTCGTTCAAGGCGCTGTACCACCGCTGGTTCTCCAGGCGGTCTATGGCATTGAATTGATGGTTCTCGTTCGCCGATCCAGGTGGGTAGAGGTACACCAACTGACGGCGATCGGGTTCGTTGGCATCGGCGGTGCTCATGGATCCTGCCCAGTCGATCTTCAACCGATCCCTGCGCCCGAAACGGTGCTCACCCACCACTTGGTTGATCCACATGGTATTCTGGCGGAAGGTGAAACGGCGAGCGAACACATCATCCTGATAGTCGAAGTGCTCGCCGTAGCTCTGGCGCACTTCATCGGATGAGGTGTTGACCCAAGTACTGGTGAAGCCGATGGTATGCGAGGTACCGAGATCCAGAGAAAGCGCCGCGAGTGCGGAGCTCTGTGTGTTGAACTGCCAGCTTTCCTGGTCGTAGTCGATCAGTGCGATGTTCTCCGTGTTGATCACCTTCACGGTCCCTTTTCGGTAACGGTTCTCGTTGCGGTAGTTGGCGGTGGCTAGGAAATTCAGTTTCGTGTTGGTGCCAAGTGTGAAAGAGGTGCCTCCGTACAGACCGAAGTTCAAGTCCGGCGATGCGGTGCGCACCACAGGGTTGAAGTTGGTATTGAATTTCAGACGCTCGCCATCGATCGTGGCACCTTGGCCAAGCACACCAGCGGGGATCGCGCGTGAGCCGTCTTCGCGACCCCAGAAGTCCTGACCTCCCCCGTTGTAGGAAGTGAAGTTCTTGAAGGTGGTCCGTGAATTCATGCCACCACCCACACTCACCTGTAGAACATTCTCTCCCGTTGCACGCTTGGTACGAATGTCCACAGCACCGCCGGAGAAATCACCGTAGAACTCCGGTGTGAAGCCTTTGGTCACGTTGATGCTACCCACCACACTGGTCGGGAAGATGTCCAGCGGTGCAACTTTAGCATCCGGGTCCGGGGAAGGCAGAGGAAGGCCATTCAGGTAGGCTGCGTTGTAGCGATCGCCGAGTCCGCGTACAACGATGTAACGTCCACCAACGGTGCTCAGACCAACCATTTTCTGCACACCCTCGGCCACATCGTTCGCACCTTTCTTCTTCAACTCCTGAGCGCCGATATTCTGCACCAGATCGGTGGACTCCTTGCGTTCCATCAGCAGGACTGCTTCACGCTCACGGTTCACGGTATGCACCACTTCCACTTCGCCCAGATCGATGCCTTGGCCTTTCAACTGGAGATCCAACAACGTGGTCTTGTCCGTGGTCACGGTCAGCGGTTCCTCCACGCCTTCGTACCCCACGAAGCTCACCAAGAGCACGTAGTTACCGGGGTCTGCGATGAAGCTGAACTTACCGTCGAGGTCCGTGGTGGCACCGGTATTGGTTCCTTTCAACGCCACATTTACGAAAGGCATGGGCTCGATCTTTCCATTTTCGTTGGAGGAAATGGTGCCCGCAACGATGCCTCTTTGGGCCGTGGCCAAGAGGCTGAATGTGCAAACAAGAACAACGAGTAGGGTTCGGTACATCGCGAATGCGGAAAGCTTGGGTGCTTTCGCATTGCAAAGATCCGGTCGGTCCATTACCCCTTCCTTGCGAAGGAGTTAAGGCTCTGTTATGCCCTCTACTTCCGGCTTAACTTACCGTTAACACGGTCCTCCAAGAACCACCACTTCGGACTGTCCTTGCGCCGACGGGCTTCCTGCCACATCACCACCAGTCGGTCTTGGAGGAGCGTCGTGGCTTCTTCCACCGAATCCGCAACGAAAACGAATTCCAATTCCTTCTTGCCGATCGTTCCTTCAGCGATCATGCGATCGAGCTGCTGTAGCATCGGTGCCCAATAGTCCTTACCGTAGAGCAGGATCGGGAAGTTCTTCACCTTGCCGGTCTGGATCAACGTTACGGTTTCGAACAGCTCGTCCAAGGTTCCAGCACCACCGGGCATCACCACGAAACAGATGCTGTACTTCAGCAGCAACACTTTGCGGACGAAGAAGCGCTCGAACGTTAGGCTCACATCCAAATAGGGATTCGCGTATTGTTCATGCGGTAATACGATGTTGCATCCTACACTGCGCGCACCCACATCCCTTGCACCTCGGTTGGCAGCTTCCATGATCCCGGGCCCACCACCGGTCATGATCGTGAAACCCACCCGACCGACCCGCCGCGCCAATTCGCGACCGACTTCGTAGTAGGGATGGTCTTCCTTGAAGCGTGCGCTGCCGAAGAAGGTAACGCAAGGCCCAACGAAATGCAGCTTCCGGAAGCCGTAGATGAACTCACGGGCGATATCGAACGCACTCCTGAACTCCTTCCAGCGCGAGCGTGGGCCGCTGAGGAAACCGAGGTCGATGTGCTTCGGGTTGGATCTGATGATGGACACGGCGCGAAACTATCCAATCATGTGCAAGGCGATCACTGCGATCGTGTATGGAATGATCAACAGGGGTATTTCGTTTTGGGCTTTCGAATGATCGGAACAAGACGATACAAGACGATACAATGTGGTAAAATTCTGTTAAGACCATCGTTCACGGTGATCTATTGCGCTACGTTCGCAGGCGCTTAGGCAAGATGGAACATACGATGGACCCATGGATGAGGCGGCTTTTATTGGCCTGCACGATCGTGCTCGGTGTCCAGTTGAGCTTTCCGCTGTCACTTCAGGCATCCATACGTGCGAATCAGCAGGTGGATGTGGTCAGTCTCGGTACGAAGGATCCTTCGAACAAACCTGGGGTACACGTTGATTTCGATCTACTCCCGATCCCAGCGCTCTTGATTTTGGTGCCGGAGTGGTTGGAGGTGCTCGCGGCGGACCGACTTGGAGCGGAGGATGCCGACGTGTCCGAATTGCTCCCTGTCACGGGTTTCCATCCGTCAGCTCCCTGAATTTCTGTAGCCCGGCGTTGATTCCGGGCGCGGTGGCCCATTGCCCACCAAGGATGCGCTAATTGCGCGTCATTCCAAAGGTTTCCCTCTCAATTGGACCCGGTCTTACCGGTACGTCCACGTTCCTCATCTTCTATTCCATCGACATGTTCAACATGGTACGTACCAAGGGCGATCGCGTGTTTGAAATGCACGGACCTACCTGCGCATCTCCGGGTCAGCGTGAGACACGAGCGCTACTTCTCAAGTCGCTATCGACGTTCGTTCTTGGCCTCTTGTTCTTGCTCGCCAGTTGTGGGGGGCAGGGTGAAGAACACGAACGACACGAGGGTGGGCGCTATGCGGCTACCACAGCGTTGCAAGCGGATACCGTGGTACACAGTAACTACGTGTGCCAGATCCATTCGGTACAGCACATCGAATTACGCGCCTTGGAAAAGGGATACCTGCAGGATATATACGTGGATGAAGGTCAGCTGGTAAAGGAGGGACAAGTGCTCTTTCAGATACGTCCTACACTTTATCAGGCCGAAGTGGAGCGCGCAGAAGCCGAGGCGGAGTTTGCCATGATCGAATACAGGAACACCAAGGCGCTGGCGGATAGCAACGTGGTTTCGCCCAATGAATTGGCGATGTCCAAGGCACAGTACGACAAGGCCAAGGCGGAGCTCAGTGTGGCGCAAGCGCATTTGGGATTCGCGCAGATCCGTGCGCCATTCAACGGCATCATCGGTCGCTTCCATGTGCGGAAAGGCAGTTTGCTCGATGAAGGAGAATTGCTCACCGAACTGTCTGACAACAGCAGCATGTGGGTGTATTTCAATGTGCCCGAAGCCGAGTATCTCGCCTATAGCCAGAACTCGAAGGCCGAGGAAGGAATGAAAGTCCAGTTGCGTATGGCGAATAATGACGTCTTCGATCAGGACGGCGAGATCACGGCTATCGAATCCGACTTCAACAACACCACGGGCAACATCGCATTCCGGGCCACCTTCATCAATCCTAAAGGGCTGCTACGCCATGGCCAGACCGGGAACATCCTGATGGAGTCACGCTTGAAGGACGTGCTGCTTATTCCGCAGAAGGCCACCTTCGAGGTGCTGGACCACCGCTACGTTTATGTGATCGACAAGGACAGTGTGTTGCATACCACACGTATCGGGATCGGTCCGGAACTACAGCACTTGTTCGTGGTAACGGAAGGACTTAAGAAGGATGATCGCATCCTGCTGGAAGGCTTGCGGAAAGTGAAGGACAAGGAGAAAGTGGACTTCGAGTTCGTCTTTGCGGATTCGGTCATGACCCACCTGGACCTCTACGCCGAGTGATCGTGCGTTAATCACCCCAGCCATGTTCAGGAATTTCATTCAGCGGCCGGTATTGGCCATCGTGATCTCGATCCTCATCGTGTTCATGGGGATGCTGGCGATCAAGCAGCTCCCCACCTCGCAGTTCCCGGAGATCGCACCGACGACGGTGAACATCTTCATCGCCTATCCCGGTGCCAGCGCGGACGTGCTCACGCGGTCTACTTTGGTGCAGCTGGAAACGGCGATCAACGGCGTGCAGGGCATGCGCTACATCGCCTCGGACGCCACCAGCGCAGGGGAAGCCACCATCCGTGTGATCTTCGAGCCGGGCACCGACCCGAACGAGGCCGTGGTGCGCGTGAAGACGCGTGTGGATCAGGTGATGCCCAACCTGCCGTTGCTGGTTCAGCGCGAAGGGGTGATCATCACACCCGTGCAGCCGAGCATGCTCATGTACGTGAACCTGTATGGCGACGGGAAGGATGCGGATGAGTTGTTCCTATACAACTATGCGTTCACGCAGTTGATCCCGGAGATCCAGCGTATTCCCGGCGTGGCGCAGGCGCAGATCCTCGGTAGCCGCAAATACGCGATGCGTGTGTGGTTGAAACCGGATCGCATGCGGGCCTACAAGATCTCCGCCGAGGAGGTGATGGAGGCCTTGGCAGAGCAGAGTCTTATTGCGCGACCCGGACGCTTGGGCCAAAGCTCCGGAGTGGACGCGCAGGCGTTCGAGTATGTGCTTGTATACCAAGGCCAGTTCAGCGAGCCGGAGCAGTACCGCAACATCATCGTACGCTCGAATGAAGAGGGCGAGCAGATCCGGATGCGTGACATTGCGGATGTGGAGCTTGGCAGCGAGTTCTTCGACATTTACTCCAATCTGGATGGTAAGCCATCGGCTTCCATCGTGCTGAAGCAGTCGCTCGGCAGCAACGCTAGTGATGTGATCGGACAGGTGAAGGAGAAGCTCCAGGAACTCGCCGAGGTGATGCCACCGAGCATCGACTATAAGGTGAGTTACGACGTATCGACCTTTCTGGATGCTTCCACCGAGCAAGTGATCCACACCCTGCGCGATGCCTTCATCCTGGTGGCCCTCGTGGTATTCATCTTCCTCGGCGATTGGCGTTCCACGCTCATTCCGATCATCGCCGTGCCGGTGTCCATGATCGGCACCTTCTTCATCATGCAGCTCTTCGGTTTGTCCATCAACCTGATCACGCTTTTCGCATTGGTGCTGTCGATCGGTATCGTGGTGGACAATGCCATCGTGGTGGTGGAGGCCGTTCACGCCAAGATGGTATCCGATCACTTGGCACCGTATAACGCTGTGAAAGTGGTGATGGGCGAGATCGGCGGTGCCATCATCGCGATCACGCTCATGATGGTCTCGGTATTCATTCCGATCGCATTCATGACCGGACCGGTTGGTGTGTTCTATCGCCAGTTCTCCATTACCATGGCGGGAGGGATCATTATCAGTGCTGTGGTCGCGCTCACACTTACCCCGGTATTGTGTGCCATGATGTTGAAGCCGCACGATGCAGAGCATGTGGGGAAGCAGAATCTCCTGGATCGCTTCATCGCATGGTTCAACAAGGGCTTCGAGCGCATTACCGGTCGCTATGTCAAGGTCCTCGACCGGGTGGTGGCTCGGCGTACACTGACCTTTGGTGCGCTGCTCGTGTTCTGCGCCGGGATCTACCTGTCCGGCCGGGTGTTGCCTGCTGGCTTCATCCCGAGTGAGGACCAAGGAACCATTTACGCCATCATCCAGACACCGCCGGGATCCACGCTGGAAACCACCAACAAGGTGGCGCATGAACTGCAACAGATCTGTGAGGAGATCCCCGAGGTGGAGTCCGTTTCCTCCTTGGCCGGCTACGAGATCATGACCGAAGGTCGTGGCTCCAATGCAGGTACGTGCTTGATCGATCTGAAGCCTTGGCACGACCGCCACAAGGACGTGAACGAGGTGATGGAGGAACTGGAAGAAAAGACCAAGGACATCGGAGCGCAGATCGAGTACTTCGAGCCACCGGCGGTGCCGGGCTTCGGCTCATCGGGAGGGTTTTCGCTGCGCATGTTGGACAAGACGAACGGGACGGACTATCACGAGTTCGATCGGGTGAACAAGGAGTTCATGGCCGCATTGGGCGAGCGTAAGGAACTGACCGGCCTGTTCACCTTCTTTGCCGCCAACTATCCGCAGTACGAGATCCTCATCGACAATCAGGCGGCCATGCAGAAGGGGGTTTCCATCGGCAAGGCCATGGAGAATCTGAACATCCTCATCGGCAGTACCTACGAACAGGGCTTCATCCGTTTCGGTCGATTCTTCAAGGTCTATGTGCAATCGGGACCGGAGTACAGGCGCTATCCCTCCGATCTGGAGGCGCTCTTCGTGAAGAACGAGGAAGGGGAGATGGTGCCGTATTCCTCCTTCATGCGGTTCGAGAAAAGCCTTGGTCCGAACGAGATCACCCGTTACAACATGTACAATTCAGCGTCGATCCGCGGGCTACCGGCCAACGGATATACGAGCGGGGATGCCATCACCGCGATCAAGGAAGTGGCCAAGGAGAACCTGCCGCGTGGATACGATATCGCTTGGGAGGGATTGTCATACGATGAGGCCAGGCGCGGGAACGAGGCCATCTACATCTTCCTTGTCGTGCTCATTTTCGTGTACCTCGTGCTCGCCGCGCAGTACGAAAGCTTCCTGCTTCCGTTGGTGGTCATCCTCTCGTTGCCGGTTGGTGTGCTCGGTTCGTTCCTGATGTTGAAGGCCATGGGATTGGCGAACGATGTGTACGCACAGATCGGGATCATCATGCTCATTGGTCTGCTGGGAAAGAATGCCGTTTTGATCGTGGAGTTCGCGGTGCAGAAGCAACGTGCCGGTGCGACCGTATTCGAAGCGGCCATTGAAGGAGCGAAGGCGCGATTCCGCCCGATCTTGATGACCTCTTTCGCTTTCATAGCAGGCCTGATCCCGCTGGTGGTGGCTACAGGCGCGGGTGCGATCGGGAACCGCACCATCGGTTCATCCGCCATGGGAGGCATGCTCGTGGGTACGCTCATCGGCGTGTTGGTGATCCCTGGCCTGTACTACGTATTCGCCACCATGGCCAAGGGCCGCAAACTGATCATGGATGAACGGGATGAACCGGTTTCTGAGGAGTTCGTTAGACGGGATGAGGAGGGAATGCGGTACAGGGAAACCATTCGTCTCCTGACCGGGCGCATGAAAGAACTTTTGAAACGCAAGAAGGACGAATGAACACCGCGACCCCTATATGCCGAATGATCAACCCCTTGGCCATTGCAGGGCTTTTAGCCGTGCTGATGCTGTCGTCCTGCGTACCCGCGCTGAAAGTACGCGAGGCCCAGAAGAACACACCAGCCGCGTACGCTGCGGGATCCACCGACACCTCTGATGTGGCCACCAAGCAGTGGCGACAGTTCTACAGCGATGTGGATCTGCGCACCTTGATCGACAGCGCCTTGGCGAACAATCAGGAACTGAACATTCTACTCCAGGAGATCACCATCGCCCAGAACGAGGCACGCGCTCGCAAAGGCGAATACCTGCCCTTCGTGGACTTCGGTGCAGCGGCCGATGTGGAGAAGGTGGGCGAGTTCACCCGCAACGGTGCCGTGGAAGAGCAATTGCACGTGAAAGAAGGCGAGGCCTTCCCGGAGCCGTTACCCAACTTCATGATCGGTGCGCGCATGTCCTGGGAATTGGACATCTGGAAGAAGCTGCGGAATGCCAAGAAGGCCGCCGTGTTGCGCTACTTGGGCAGTGTGGAGGGCAGGAATTTCATGGTGACCCATCTGGTGGCGGAGATCGCCAACAGCTACTATGAGTTGATGGCGTTGGACAATCAGTTGGAGATCCTGCGGAACAACATCGCGATACAGCAGGACGCTTTGCAGATCGTGAAGTTGGAGAAGCAGGCCGCGAAAGTCACCGAACTTGCGGTGCGGCGATTCGAAGCAGAAGTGTTGAAGAACCGCAGCCTACAGTACAACATCCTACAGCAGATCACCGAAACGGAGAACCGGATCAACTTCCTTGTTGGCCGCTATCCACAACCGGTGAGCCGGAACTCCCCAAGCTTTTCCAAACTGGTGCCGGACAGCATCTACGCCGGGCTACCGTCTCAGCTATTGACCGATCGTCCGGATATCCGCCGGGCGGAACTGGAGTTGGAGGCTGCGAAACTCGATGTGAAGGCTGCCAAGGCCAACTTCTATCCGTCCATCGGACTCCGGGGTGGGGTGGGCCTTAACGCTTTCGATGCAACCCTCCTGTTAGAAACACCAGCCTCGCTGATCTACAACGCTGCTGGAGACTTGATCGCACCGTTGATCAATCGGAACGCCATCAAGGCCATGTATGTCAATGCCAACGCCCGCCAGATCCAAGCCGTGTACGACTACGAGCGCACCGTGCTGAACGCCTACGTGGAAGTGGTGAACCAACTCTCGAACCTCCGCAACCTGCGCAGCAGCTTTGACCTGCGCGAGCAACAGGTCGCGGCGCTCAACAGTTCCATCACGATATCGACCAACTTGTTCCGCTCCGCACGTGCGGATTACATGGAGGTGCTGCTCACACAACGCGATGCACTGGAATCGAATTTCGAATTGGTGGAAACACGCAAGCAGCAACTGAACGCAATGGTCGATGTGTACCAAGCGCTAGGGGGCGGTTGGAAGTAGTGGTCAAACCTCAACGCTGACCACACTCTCTAGCGCCGCCTTCGCCACCTGCACATTCTTCACGTCCTGTACGGTGATGCGCAAGGTCCCGGCCTTCTCGTATACCTTGAACCGGCGCGGTTGTGCTTGTACTGCGCGCAACACGGAGTGGAACGTATCGCCCGCGAAGAACGGATGCTTCTGATCCGCGATGAAGGTGCCGATCAGCACGCCTTTCTTCAGTACCATCTTCTCCAGCCCCATTTGTTGGCCTAACCAGCGCAAACGGATCGCTTCCATGAGTTCCAGCACCTGTTCGGGGATCGGGCCGAAACGATCGGTGACTTCCGTGGTGAACTTGTCGAGTTCCGTTTCGTCCTTGATGTCGTCGAGCTTGCGGTAGAGCGCGAGGCGTTCAGCGGTTTCGCTCACGTAGCTGTTGGGGATCAGCATGGTAAGGTCCGTCTCGATGATGCAGTCGTCGCTCTGGTCACGGGTGCCGCCACGTGCTAGTTGCCGGTCTTCGAAGAGTTCCTTGAAGTGTTCGTTCTTCAATTCGCGCACGGCTTCTTCCAGGATCTTATGGTAGGTCTCGAAGCCGATGTCGTTGATGAAGCCGCTCTGTTCCGCACCCAAAAGATCACCCGCGCCACGGATGTCGAGGTCCTTCATGGCGATGTGGATGCCGCTGCCGAGGTCGCTGAATTGTTCGATCGCTTGCAAGCGTTTGCGTGAAAGATCGGGCAGCAAGTGCGGACTTGGTGCAAGCAAATAGCAGTACGCTTTCTTGTTGCTTCGACCCACACGACCGCGCAGTTGGTGCAGATCACTGAGACCGAAGTTCTGCGCCTCGTTCACGATGATCGTGTTCGCGTTCGGGATGTCCAGACCGTTCTCGACGATGGTGGTACAAACGAGCACATCGGTGTTGCCCTCGATGAAGTCGAGCATCACTTCCTCCAACTTGTGTCCTTCCAACTGCCCGTGGCCAACACCAACTCTAGCGCCCGGTACCAGCTTGCGGATCATGTCTGCCATGAAGGAGATGTTCTTCACCTTGTCATGGATGAAGTACACTTGGCCACCACGTGAAAGCTCGTATTCGATCGCACCACGGATCGTCACTTCATCATACGGTTGCAGCATCGTCGAAACCGGGTAGCGGTTCGGCGGTGGCGTGCTGATGATGCTGAGATCGCGTGCGCCCATCAGGCTGAACTGTAGTGTACGTGGGATCGGTGTGGCGGTGAGCGTAAGCGTATCGATACTGGCACGAATGGTCTTCAACTTGTCCTTCACGTTCACTCCGAACTTCTGCTCTTCATCGATGATCAGCAGGCCGAGGTCCTTATACTTCACGTCCTTGCTCACCAGCCGGTGCGTGCCGATGAGGATGTCGATCTTCCCTTCCTTCAGGTCAATGAGGATCTGCTTTTGTTCGGCGCTGCTGCGGAATCGATTGATGTAATCCACGCGAACGGGCAGTCCTTTCATTCGGGCGGAGAAGGTTTTCCAATGTTGCAGCGCTAGGATCGTGGTCGGTACGAGAACGGCGACTTGTTTGCTATCGCACACCGCTTTGAACGCCGCACGGATCGCGATCTCCGTCTTTCCGAAACCGACATCGCCACACACGAGACGATCCATCGGCGTGGCCTTCTCCATATCACGCTTCACATCGATCGTGGCCTTTTCCTGGTCGGGGGTGTCCTCGTAAATGAAGCTCGCTTCGAGTTCGTGCTGCAGGTAGTTGTCCGGTTGGAACGCGAAGCCCGGCTTGCTCTTTCGTTGTGCGTAGAGCTTGATCAAGTCGAAGGCCAGTGCCTTCACCTTCGCCTTTGTCTTCTCCTTCAGGTTCTTCCACGCCGGACTGCCGAGCTTGCTCACTTTCGGTGCAGTACCACTTTCCTCACCACTGAATTTGCTCACGCGGTGCAGGCTGTGAATGCCCACGTAGAGGATGTCGTTGTCGCGGTAGATCAAACGGATCGCTTCCTGGATGGAACCACCGGCATCGATCTTCTCCAGACCACTGAACACGCCTACTCCGTGGTCGATGTGGACGACGAGATCACCCGGTTTCAATTGCGTCAGTTCCTTCAGCGTGAGTGCCTGCGAGTTCTTGCGGAAACCTTCCTTCAGCCGGAAACGATGGTACCGTTCGAAGATCTGGTGATCGGTGTAGAGCACCAATTTCAATTCGGGATCGATAAAGCCTTCGTGTAGGTCAAGCACCAGTGGCGTGAAGGCCACCTCATGCTCCATGTCATTGAAGATCGTGTAGAGTCGTTCGCTCTGCTTGGTGTTGCTGCACGCGATCAAATTGGTATAACCTGCATTCTGCTTGTTGTGCAGGTCGCCGCTCAGGACCTTGAATTCCTTCGCGAACGTCGGTTGGGGGCGTTGCTGGAAATCAACAGTGACATCCGCGTGCTGCTTCGCGGCCTCGGGTACGATGGTACTCTTCCAAAAGACCTTCCGGAACCCAAGCGTCCATTTGATCAACGCACTGTCCGTCGCAAGCAATTCACTCGGTGTGGCGTGCTTCTCCTTCTCCGGCAACCTTTCGTATACCTCGGAAAGCAACTTCAACTGCTTATTCGCGGCATCGCCGATCGCCTGTATGTCACGCATCCAGATCGTTGTGTTCTCCGGTAGCTGCTGAAAGAAGAGCTGCTGTCGTGCGCTGTCCTCGTCTTGAAGATCAGGCACGATCACAGCCTCGGCCAATCGCTCGATGGTCAGTTGGTCCTGCGGATCGAAGCGGCGGACGCTCTCCACGGAATCACCGTATAGTTCGATGCGATACGGTTGATCACTGCCGTAGCTGAACACATCCACGATCCCGCCTCGGATACTGAATTGGCCGGGCTCGTACACGAACTCCGCGCGGGTGAACTCCATTTCATGCAACCACTCTTCCAACGTGTCGAGAGGCAATTCCTCGTTCCGCTTGATCGTCAACGTATTCTTCTGCATCGTCTCCTGGCCCACAACGAGTGGTACCAATGCATCCGGGTAGGTGACGATCACCAAAGGGGAAGTGCCGCTCCCTGAAGCGGGGTTCATCAGTACCTCCAGTATCTCGGTGCGACTCACGCGTTCACCATCGTGGTGACCATCCGGGTCGTACGGTGAACGCGAAGGGGCCGGGTAGAAGAGCAGATCTTCATCCTTCTTGGCATTGCGAAGGTCCTTGTCCTTGCCGCGCAGCGCTTCCAGGTCATTGATGAAGTACGCCGCTTCTTCTTTGTCGGTGAGCACGAACACGTGCACGCCTTTGGTACGGTCGATGACCGATGCCGCGATCAATGCTTGCGAGGAGCCGACGGTACCAGAGACTTGCACGCGTGCGTTCGGAGGCAGTAATCCTTCAGCGATGCGTGCAACGCGGGCATCGTTGCAATAAATGGAGAGGAGGTCGGGGAGGGATGTCAAACTCATGGAACCCAAAATGCCCGAAACCCGGTGCCGGGGATTTCGGGCATCGGGTTCGGGAACGGCACAAAGGTAGATCTGCAATGCGTGCTACTTCCCCTCCAACCCCTGCGCCAGCTCATGCAACTTCAGCACGGTGTTCCAGTTCCGGGCGGTGTTCACCACACCGATCCACTTGTCGAACTTCTCCGCCATCTTGCTGGTGCCAAAACCGTTCGGTGTGTGGATGTAGCACACGCCCTTCACCAGCTTCAGGTCTTCACCGCCTACGGCCAAAGCCCTGATCTTCTTGATGGCATCGGGTGTCGGCGTTTCGGCCAGGAGCACGGCATGCACATGCTTTCCTTCTGCCTTGTTCGGGAACGGATCGTTCTTGATCACGGCTTCCCATTCCGCTGAAGTGAGTGCGAAGATTGGCCGGTCGTAGTTGAATTTCATCCGGCAGATCGCAACCACCTTGGCGAGCGTTTCTTCACGCGAGAGTGAGCTACGAACCAACGCATTGCCACTGTTGATGTAGGTGGTGGCATTCTTGGATCCCGCCTTTGTGAGCGCTTCACGCAGCTGGGCAACGGGCAGTTGTACAGGACCGCCCACACCACGGAAGAGCAAGAGGTAGGTGGTCAGTTCAGCCATGGATCATTGCTTCACGATGCGTGCGGTTGAAATGCCTTCGAGGTCGATGACACGAAGCAGATACACGCCACTGTGCAATTCGGAAACATCGAATGTCGAACGGTTTCCTGCGATTCGCTGTTGCTTCACGACACGACCCTGCACATCGATGAAGGAAACGGTTGCCGGTCGATCACTTGTGCGTTCCATGTACAGAAGCGAGTTCGCAGGATTGGGTGAAAGCCTCAGCGATCCGTCCTTCATTGTTTCGCCAACGCCCGTGATCAGCACTTGTACAGGTTCCGAAGAGGCCGATGGGCATCCCAATTCATCCGTCACGATCACGGTATAGATCCCGCCTTGCAGCGCCTCGATGCAGGCCGATGTGCCGCCATCCACGGGCACACCATTCCTGTACCACTGCACCATGCCATCTATGGGAGTGCAGAGCGTGAGGTCGTCCACCGAAACTTCCGGTATCCACGGGGTACTGGAGCAGCCAACGCGCGCACGAAAGATGTCGCCGTTGTTGCAAACGATGACGATCTGCCCATCCACGATGGTCGCGTCGCCGACGCTGGCATTGAGGATCTCCGGTAGCACGTTCTCCCATGTAATGCCGCCATCGACACTCTTCTCCACTTGCCCGGAATAGGCCACGGCATATCCTGTATCCGGATCAGTGAAGAAGATGCTCATCGTATTCTGTGCAGTGCCGCCCATGTAGGTCCACGAATCACCGCCGTCAACAGTGCGGAAATTCCTTGTCCATCCGTGCAGTGGATCCGCAAAGAACACGGTATGACTGCCGCTGGTCGGGGGCATGGGGTCCCAGGTCAGTCCGCCATCACCGGTGCGGTAGTTGTCGCCGTACTCACCTACGGCATAACCCTGCAGATCATCTACGAACCACAGGTCATTGATGGTGATATTGCCAACATCGAGCACACGGGTCCAGTTGGTGCCCCCGTTCGCAGTTCGATAGATCCCACCCAAGACCGCACCACCTGCTACGATCATGGTGCTAGCGTCGATGGTCCATGTGCAACGGATCGCTACGCTGGGGCCACTGACGCTGGTTCGCGTTCGGAAACCGTCCATGGTCTTCGCAAAGGCACCGCTACTGCCGCCAAGACAACCGTCGCCTTCGGCATTCAGATGAACGCCGAGGCCACCGGCACCGGCCTTTGTCCAGTTGCGTCCACCGTCCGTAGTCCGCAATAGTCCGGACTCGAAGCCGCCGGTCGTTTGCCAGCCCACGGCCACTCCCGTATCGGCATCCATGAAACTCACCTTGTTCAGACGCGTGTGCCAGGTACCCTCGTGGCGAAGAGCCCAAGTCTGTCCCATGTCGCTCGTGCCATGGATACGTCCATTGGTGCCCAGGAGCCCCGATCCACTTGCGGACAGAGCTACGCTTTGATGATCCGTACTACCGATCTGGATCTCGGTCCATGTGAGGCCAGCATCCGTACTGCGGATCGTTCGGCCCCAAGCACCACAGGCCACGATCACATCGCCCTGCACGTCCATGTCCAGCATGGTATACGTGGTGTTGGATGGGATCGAATCCCACGTGGCGCCACCATCCGTCGTACGGATCACTTCGCCTACGCTGCCCACGGCCACGCCCACTTCAGTGTCGTAGAAATAGAGATCCCGTATCAGTACCAATTGATCGAAAGGCCCAACCCCTTGCCAGGTCAGACCGCCGTCCACGCTCTTCAACATCTCACTACCGGCACAGCTCGCGTAGCCCGTTTCCGTATCCACGAATTGGATCGCGGTCATGTAGTTGTTCGTGGGCTGGCCGCTCTGCATCAAGGTCCATGTAACACCGCCATCGATGGTGCGAATGATCTTGCCGGTCACCGATCCGGCCCAACCCAAGGTGTCATTCACAAAGTGGACACAACGGAGTTCACCGAAGGTCGGGTTGGATTGTCCGGTGATCGTGTTGAAGCCATCGTTGGTGCGATAGACCGCGCCACCCTCACCCACAACAACCCCGCGGTCCGCATCCCACATGAAGATCGCCGTGGGGCTGTTACTCAAGTTGTTCGCCATACGCTCCCAACGCACACCGCCATCGAAGGTGCGCAGGATCGCGCCCATTGGTTTATCCACTGCATAGCCCTGTGCATCACTCACCATCGCTAGGGCATCGAACTGGCTGCGCGTCTTGATCGGGGTCATCAATTCCCATTGACCATGAGTGAACAGACTGGCACACAGAAGTGCTGGTACGGCGAAGTATTTCATGTGGAGCAAAGGTCGTTGGTCAGCGGTACACGACACGCGTGCATTTGTTCACCCGGACCCTCGGAAGCAGCCGAGAACAACACTTGTCGTTGGTCAGCGCCCAAGTTCTTGCGCAAAGCCGAGGAATTCACGCTCTAGATCGTACCCTTCTGCACGATACTTGAACATCACACCTGCGTTCTCCTTGAAAGCCAGTTTCCTGTTCCAGATCCCGAACAAGAGCAGCGGACAGTATCCATCGTAGTCCACAACACTGGTATCGATACGCGTCTCGAAGACGATGAGTGCACCTCCGGTAGTCACCTTGTAATGTGTTTCGTATCCCGCGCGAATGTTGAGTTTGAACACGATGATCTCCCCCATCCGGTCCGTGGAAACGCGTAGTGTTCCTCGCTCGAAATGGGCCTCGATGAAGCCGTGTTTGCGGAACCAACGATCCAAGTGTGACTTGGTCTTCGGGATGTCCGGAATTGGAATAGGGATCCGTGGCATGGGTATTCGGTATGGAACGAAGTTATATTCCGTGGCTAGGATGATCCAAAGCGACAACGATGCAGTGCTGCATTCCAGAGACCTTGCGATCATGACATGGCGCAACAGTGGTGTACATGCCACGAATCGTTGGTGGGTATGAGGCAATACCCATTCGCCGATCAAGCCATAGGGCCCTTGTTCAACCCTTCATTGCCTTCTCCACCATCCCCTTGCTGCCGATATACAGCGGGCAACGTTGGTGCAATTCCGTTGGCTTCAGGTCCAAAATGCGCGTCTTACCATCGGTCGCTATGCCGCCTGCTTGTTCCACGATCATAGCAAGCGTATTGGCCTCGTACAGCAGTCGCAGTTTTCCTTTCGGATCCTTCTTTGTCGCAGGATACATGTAGATCCCGCCTTTCAACAAATTGCGGTGGAAGTCCGCCACGAGACTGCCGATATAGCGACCGCTCATCTTCTGCTTCTTGCAGTCGTCGATGTAGTTGCGTACGCCATCGCTGAAGTCGTAGTAGTTCCCCTCGTTCACTGAGTAGATCCTGCCTTCTTCGGGCGTGGTCATGTTCGGGTGGCTCAAGCAAAAGGTGCCGATGCTCGGGTCCAATGTGAAGCCATTCACACCGTGGCCCGTGGTGTACACAAGCATGGTACTACTTCCGTAGATGATATAGCCGGCTGCCACTTGCTTGTTGCCTGGCTGCATGAAATCCTCCATCGTCGCCGTCTGCCCTTCACTGATCCGCCGGTAGATGCTGAAGATCGTCCCGATGCTCACATTCACATCGATGTTGCTGCTGCCGTCCAGCGGATCCATGGTTACCACATATTTCCCACCGTTGTCGAAATGGACGATCTCCTCGTTCTCTTCACTCGCCACCGCGCATACTTCACCTTGGCTCCGTAATAGGCGAATGAACAGGTCGTTGGCGTACACGTCCAATTTCTGTTGCTGTTCGCCCTGTACGTTCTCGGTGCCTTGCGCGCCAAGGATGTCTTCAGCCAGCCCTGCTTTGTTCACTTCGCGGTTCACCATTTTGCCCGCCAAGCGGAAGCTGGTGAGCAACTGTGTCAATTCGCCGGTAGCGTAGGTGAATTCGTGTTGACGTTCAGTGATGAACTCAGCGAGGGTCTTGATGTTGGCCATTTCGGATCAGTGAACGGGACGTCAGTTGATCAGAAAATGACCCTGCCGTCAGTTACTTCGTTGCAAATATCCGATGTAAGCGATCTTTGGGCACCATGAATGTGAGGATACGCAGGGCCGAACCCGCTGATGTGCCGCGAATGCTGGAGTTGGTGCGGGAATTGGCCGTCTTCGAAAAAGAACCTGAAGCTGTCACGGTAACGTTGGAACACATGCAGGATGCAGGCTTCGGGCCTGATCCGGTTTGGGTGGGATGGGTGGCGGAGAACGAGAAGGAAACCGTCGGCTTGGCCATCTGCTACGAGCGATACAGCACGTGGAAGGGCCGTCGCTTGTACCTCGAGGACATCGTGGTCACGGAGAATGCACGCGGTCAACGGATCGGGGAGAAACTTTTTCGGGCATGTGCGGAATACGCTGTGGAGAAGGACTACGCAGGCATGCTCTGGCAAGTGTTGGATTGGAATACGGATGCTATTCGTTTCTATGAACGGTTTGGTTCGGCATTGGATCCCCAATGGGTGAATGGTTCGCTCGAATTGGAAGAACTGAAGAAGATCGCAACGCAATGAAAGTGTTCAAGTTCGGTGGTGCGAGTGTGCGGGATGCGGAAGGCGTACGCAACCTCGCCCGTGTGGTGAAGCCTTACGCCTTGGACGATCTGGTGATCATCGTAAGCGCGATGGGGAAGACCACCAATGCCTTGGAAGCCATCGTGTGGTCCTACTGTGATGGCAGGGACACCAAGGCCATGTTCGAAGCGCTGCGTCGAGATCACCTTGCGGTACTGGCAGAGGTGGCACCTGAGGATATCGCAGCGGCGGCGGAACTGGTATTGAACTTCGACAGCCTTCGCACGCTCTTGGAGAAGCCAACAGTGGGCAACGTGGATCGTGACTACGACGGCATTGTCGCCTTTGGCGAGGTATGGAGCACGTTGATCGTGAGTGCTCACCTGAAAGCGATGGGCATTGGGAATGCATGGGTGGATGCCCGCACCATCATTCGTACCGATGAACAATACCGCCGCGCAGGGGTCGATTGGTCCACCTCCGAGCGCCGTGCATCGACGCTGCTTTCGGAAGTGGAAGGCACACCGAAGCGTATCGTAACGCAGGGCTTCATCGGTGCTTCATCGGAGGGCACAACGACGACACTTGGCCGCGAAGGTTCGGACTTCTCTGCGGCCATTTTCGCGTACCTCTTGGATGCCGAGAGCGTTACGATCTGGAAGGATGTGCCCGGCATGTTCAACGCCGACCCGAATCGTTTTCCAGACACCAAGTTGCTCGGCCACATCAGCTACCGCGAAGCGATCGAGTTGAGTTATTTCGGAGCCAGCGTGATCCATCCACGCACCTTGCAACCGCTACAGAAGAAGCAGATCCCGTTGTACGTTCGGTCCTTCAAGGACATGGCGGCACCGGGCAGCGTGATCGATGCGCATAGCGAGAACGACTCCTTGATCCCGTCGTTCATCATCAAATCCAAACAATTGCTCATCAGCATCACTCCACGTGATCTCAGCTTCATCGTCGAGGAAAACCTGAGCGACATCTTCAAGCTCTTCGCGAAGCGGAACGTTCGTATCGATCTGATGCAGAACAGTGCCGTGGCCTTCAGCGTGGTAGTAGATGATTCGCCGCGCAGTCGGGAGCTGATCGACGCGCTGGGCCAGGCGTACGAAGTGCGGTACAACGAGAGCTGCGAACTGATCACGGTTCGGCATTATGATGAAGCAACGCTCGTACGGCTCACCGCCAATAGGGAAGTGCTTGTGGAGCAGCGCAGCAGAAGCACAGCACGTTTCGTTGTTCATTGAACGCACATCACGATGTTCCAGCGCATACACCTACGTTCGATCGTTCCGGTCCTTTGCGTATTGCTGATCCCGTTCGCAGCAATAGGTCGATCCACTCGACAAGCAACGGACAGCTTGCAGCGTGCTGCGGCCGAGCAACGGCTGCTTTTGCACAAGGCCGACTCTGCGGAAGACGTGCCCATGGCGATCGCCGTGCGATTGCATTTGTCCACCTTGGTGAAGCCTCGGGAGGCCATCCGGATCCTGGAGGAAGGTGCAGCACTGGCGCAGAGCACCGATCGCTTGATGGACGAGATCGCCACGCGTACCTACTTGTCCCAAGCCTATGCGAAGGTGAAGGATCATCGCAAGGCACATGTACAGGCGATGCAAGTGATCGCTTTGGACCATGTGCGCTACCTAAAAGAGGCAGAACGTTCGGCGGCACGAACGGATAGTTTGTTGGCTGCTGCCAAGGAAGCGCATAGGGCGACCATTCGGGCAGACATGTTGCGGCAACTGGAGGTTGAGGAGGCGGCGACTCGTCAGCAGGATCTCAGGAAGCGCTGGATGGTCATCGCGCTATTGGTCGCGGTGGTTGCCGTCCTAGTGGTGGTAGTGTTGTTGCTGCGAACGGGCCGTCTTGTTCGGAAGGCACGATCGGAAATGGCTTTGTTACGTGCGGAGGTCGCTGCTTCGAAGATCGTGCCAGCGAACCGAGTGCGAAGTCCGGAGCAAGTGATCCAACGGGAGTCGAAATGGGAGGAGCCACCCGTTGTTGCAGAAACCACGGTCCCGGTGGATGAGACCGTTACGGCCATGTTCCGGAAGCGGATCCCAGAGCGGTTAAGCACGTTGCGTGAAGCGCGCGGACGCGGTGACCATGAGAAAGTGGTGCGTGTAGTACACACGTTGAAGCCGCAATTGGTCGCGACGGACGAAACACTTGCCGAGTTGTGTGCTGCGATCACCCGACCAGCGGCGCATGCGGAGGAGTTGAAATGGAATACGGACCTGGATCGGTTGGAAGCAGCGATCGAAGCACGGCTTCGGGGGTGATCACTCCAGTCCGTCCTGGATCGCGATCACGCGGTTCGGGTAATCGCTGATGATGCCATCCACGCCCAGTTCCAACATCCGCCTGATGTCCGCTGGGTCATTCACCGTCCAGACCACGAGCTCCATGCCTTTAGCGCGGATCGCTTGCAAAAGTGTATCATCTGCCATCGCGAATTGCGGGCTGTAGATGCTTGGCTGGAAGGAGAGCTTCGCCAGATCCTCTTCCAACGTGCCATGTCCTTCCACGAGGTAGGCCAGTGGGATCTCAGGTCGTTCGGCGTGGATCACCTCGAGGATGGCCGTATCGAAGGATTGCAGCATGCATCGATCGGTGATGCCGATGGAGTCCAAGGTGTTGATCACGATGTGCGCGAACTCCAGTGGTTGCGGTTGGAATGTTCCATAGAGTTCCGGATCGCTCTTGATCTCGATGTTGAACGAGGGAATTGCAACACTGCTCATCATGGCGTGTTCATCCACCTGCTCCACCATATCGGCCAGCAAGGGCTTGTACGTTGAACGCTGCTTCTGCTTCGGAAAATCCGGATGTTCGAGTGATCCGCAGTCATACTTGCGAATGTCGAACGCCGACATACGGTAGAGGTTGTGGGAGCGTTCGTTCGCTTTGCTGATGGGCTCATCGTCCGGGGTGAGGCAGATGCGATGATCCATCCACGGCTCATGTGAGATCACCAGATGCCCATCCTGACTCACCACCACATCCATTTCCAAATAATCGCAACCGATCTCCGTGGCTTTCAGGAACGCAGGAATGCTATTCTCCGGAAGTAGCCCCCGGCAACCGCGGTGTCCGTGGATATCGGGGTGCAGGTTCTTCTGGGGCATGCAGGCGGAGAGGGTGATGGCGCAAACGATCACGCAGCGTTCAGGTAGTGCCATTGGGAAAGAGATGGAGGATCTTATCGGCGAGCACGTCGGCCATTTTGAATTTGCCTTCGTGTGTTACGCCGGCGATGTGCGGTGTGAGCAAGACGCGGTCGTGGTGAATGAGGCGATCATACGTTGCGGGGTCCATTGATGGGTCCAACCCATCGAGTTCCGGACGTTCGAATTCCAGGACATCCAACGCGGCGGCGATCACTTTACCGGTATCGATGGCATCGAGCAGATCGCGCGTGTTCAGGACCGCTCCGCGAGAGGTGTTGAGCACGCGGACGGGTTTCTTCAACCTAGCAAAGAACGCTGCATTGGCATAGTAGCGCGTCTCGCCGTTCAATGGAAGATGGAAGCTGATCACGTCGCTTTCGCGAAGCACTTCATCCAGTTCGCATTCCTCCAGGCCCGCCCGTGCGAAGCCGCTCCGGTACTTGTCGTGTCCGAGCACGCGTACGCCGAATCCGCGCAACTTCTCGGCGAATGCACTGCCCATCTGACCGAAGCCGATGATGCCCACGGTCTTGCCGCGCAGGTCCGTTCCGCGCAGTGCTTCACGCGGCCAAAGTCCGGCCCGCACGGCCATGTTTGCGGGGACCAGTAGCTTCATCAAGGCGAGCAACAGCATCACGCAGCTCTCACCAACGCCATCCCGGTTGCCTTCCGGTGAATTGAGCACATGGATCCCTTTCTTTCTGCAATAGGCAGCGTCGATATTCTCGATACCAGCGCCCACACGACCCACGAAGCGTAGGTTCGAACACTGATCCATGAACGCCGCATCCACGATCCGGCTGCGCACGACGATCCCCTCCAAGTTGCTCAGTTGTGCTATCCGGTCATGTGCGCTCATGGCATGCAATGGGATGCACGTATGACCTGCACGGGTCAGTTTCGCCGCCAATTCCGGATGTACGATCTCAGCGATGCCAATGCGCATGTGTTTCATCCCGTCCATACAGGGATCAGGGGAAGAGGTCGTACATGAAGTGGCCCACGGTGAAGTAGGTGAGCAGGCCGATGATGTCGTTCAACGTGGTCACGAAGGGACCTGTGGCCAGAGCGGGATCCACTTTCAAGCGGTTCAATAGCAAGGGGATCACAGTTCCGAACATCGCGGCGGTCAGGATCACACTGAACAAGGCGATGCTCACTGTGTAGGTCAACGCTTGGCTTTGTTGTAGCGCGAGGTTGATCCCGAAGATCACTGCCGCACAGACGGTGGCGGAGAGCACGGCAACGCGCAATTCCTTCCACATGCGCGGAAGCAGAGCCAAGTTCCCCATGCTTCCGGAAGCGAGTCCCTGCACCACGATCGCGGAGGACTGTACACCGACGTTCCCGGCCGTCGCCGCGATCAGTGGCATGAAGAAGGCCATGGTGGGATCGATGCGCAATTGTCCCTCGTATTGGGCAATGATGCGCGAGGAAACGATCCCTCCGACCATGCCGATCAACAGCCAAGGAAGACGCGCACGGAGTTGAACCAACGGGCTGTCCGTGGCATCCACATCTTCGCTGATACCGCTGGCCAACTGGTAATCCTCTTCGGCCTCTTCGGTCATCACATCCATCACATCATCGAAGGTGATGCGGCCAACGAGCAAACCATTCGTGTCTACCACAGGAAGTACCACAGCGTCGTACTTCTTCATGCGTTGCACCACTTCCTCCACATCGGTATCGGTATTCACGGAAACGACTTCGGGTTCGATCAAGTGTTTGATCAACGTGCGGGTGCTTTCTGCACCAAAGAGCAGGTCCTTCAAGGGAAGGATACCCGCTAAGCGTTCGTCCTTGTCCACGACATAGACCGTGTAAACGTGATCCACCTCTTGGGCTTGACGCCGCATTTCAACGATCGCACGTGCTACGGACCAATCGGTGCGCACGCTCACCAACTCCTTCGCCATGAGGGCTCCTGCCGTACCCTCCTTGTAGGAAAGCAACTCCTCGATGTCTTCCCGCTGCTCTTGGTCCTCGAGCAAAGCGATCACCTCGCGTTGCTTGTCCTCGGAAAGGTCGCCCATGACGTCGGCGGCATCATCCGAATCGATGTGTTCCAATACATCCTCAGCGATCTCTCGGCTGGTCAGGGAGTTCAGTAGATCTTCGCGCCGATCCTCGTTCAATTCAAGGAGCACGTCGGCGGCTTCCTCGCTTTCGAGCAGGCGGTACACGTACACAGCTTCATCCAACTGCAAGCGATCCAGCACGGCGGCGATATCGGCCGGATGCAGATCAGTGAGCACACCCTGAATGGCCGAGTCGCGGCCCAACTCCACATCGGCACGCAGCGTGTCGATGAGCGGCTTTGTGATGGTGAATGACATGAGCCTGGGCCTTGGGCCGCGCGAAGCTACGAAGACCTGTCAGGCTGCACTAGTCCGAACATACCGCGGTCAATGCAATGAAATCCTCCACGGTCAGTTGCTCCGCGCGCTTCTTGGCGAACTCCGAAGGAACCCCGTTGGGTAGGTTTGGGAAGCCTTTCAAGGCATTGTGCAAGGTCTTGCGCCGTTGGTTGAACGCCGCCTTCACGACGCGGACAAGGAGTTTCTCATCCACCGGTATGGAGGTGGTGCTGTTCCGACGCATGCGGATCACGGCACTCCGGACCTTGGGTGGTGGAATGAATTGGTGCGGTTCCACAATGAAGAGCACTTCCATATCGTACCAGACCTGGGCGATCACACTCGTGATGCCGTACGTTCTGTTGCCGGGGCCGCTACAGAACCGGTCAGCGACTTCCTTTTGGAACATGCCCACGAGTTCCGGAAAGCGATCACGATGGGCCAGAACTTTGAAGACGATCTCCGTGCTGATGTTGTACGGGAAGTTGCCGATCACTGCGATGGGGCCCGGTGTGATGGAATCCGGGTCCATGCGCAGGAAGTCGCTTTCGCGCACATCGAGGTCGGGGTAATGAGCGTGTAGGTAGCGGACCGAATCAGTATCCACTTCGTAACACGCCAAGTGGGTGTCAGGACGGTGGATCAAGTGCTTCGTTAGCGCACCGGTGCCTGGACCTATTTCCACCACGTGGTGGTAGTCGCCGTGGCCGGTGAGGCTTTCAACGATGCGTTCTGCGGTGCCGTCTTCGCGAAGGAAATGTTGACCGAGGTGCTTCTTTGCGCGCACCTGCATCAACTGGTATGGATCACTTCTAGAAGTGTGCGGAAGGCCACGAACTTGCCTCCGAATTGCTTTTCGGTCTCTGCTTGCAAGCGTTTCGCGTGTTCAGCGCGGTAGCGTTCGTAGGCCGCCATATCCGCACAGGTGTATTGCACAGCATAGGTGAGCCCGCCCTCATCCTCCGCCAGCACCCGGCACATCCGTTGGTCCAGGAAAAGGCCAGTGGCCATCACATCGGGAAGGTGAGTGGCCTTCATCCATTGCAGCCATTGGTCATGGACATCGAGATCCACATTGACGGTGACGTTGTAGATGATCATGGCTGTGGTACAGGAGCGGTCGGTTCGGGAGGTGCTTCCAGCGCATCGCCACGCAGCCTCCGGAATCTGGTGCGCGCTTCAGGAACGAAGATGCTGCCGGTCTGTTCGAAGAGGAGTCGCTCGTAATAGGTTTTGGCTTTCTCGGGATCGTTCAATCGGTCTTCATACAGCTTTCCGAGATCGAGCAAGGCATTGTCCACCAGAATGTCCAAGGGATACACTTCCAACACCTTATCCAAGTGAACTGCTGCATCGGCATATCGATGTCGCGCATAAGCGATCCGGAACCGTTCGTAGAGGATGTCATCACCCAAGCTGTGCCCAGGATAGGCATCGTCCAAGGAATCAAGCACGATCAACGCTTCATCATAGCGGTGCTGATAGCGTAACAATTCCGCCCGTGCGAAATAGCTCAGGGGAACACTGTTGCTATCCAAGCCGAGGTTGTCCGTGATGCGCAGGGAAAGTTCCATGGCGTCGTTCGCGATCAACTTGCTGGTGCTGGCCTTCAGCACTTCGAGTTGGCCTTGTGCCCAAAGGAAATCACCCGCGTAGAAGGACACCTTCGCATTGCGCAAACGGGCTTCGTGGCCGAGCACGTCGTACTTGAAATCGAGGTCTACTTGCGAGTAGAGTAACGAAGCATCCCAAATGTCCCCGGCAAGGAGGTTCACGTCTCCGAGGTCCAGCTTCAAAAACGCGCGGGTCTTGGGGTCGATGGTGGGCAGGGCGATCGCCTTCTCCAACAACTCCTTAGCACGTGCATGGTCGTTCAAGTAGTACGCATTCAGGTGGGCTTGGTCACGAAGCAGGTCCATGGTAGGCTGTGCAAGTCCGAGTTCGGTGAGTGTTTCGGAAGCCTTACGGTCCAGCTCTTGCAGATCAGCCGATGCGGGTTCCGGCAGGTCGGTGAGTTGCTCGTACCGTGTACGCACCGAACCGATGCGGGCTTGCACGTAGTTGGCATCGTTGCGCCCAAGGCTCAACACGTATTCGTAACATTTATAGGCCGTGCCATGGTCCTTGTTCGCCAAGGCGATGTGGGCCAGTTCCATCAGTCGGACACCCCCTTCATCGTAGCGTTTGTCCAAGGCCTTGCTCTGGACGAAGGCGGAGGTCATGTCCTTCTGTTGGATGTACATCCAGATCAATAGGTCCGGATAGATGTTGCGCTGCGGGTCCTTCTGGATGCGACGCAACAATTCGGTACGGAGGATCTCCGATCGTTCATCGGCGATGCTGAAGTCGATGTAACGGGACAGGGCATTCTGCACCGCTTGGATGTATCCCTCGTTCACCGCGAGTAGGTCCATGTACGCGCTCACCATCCGGGGCGTATCGCCTTTGGTACCGTACAATCCTGCGATCTCGTACGCGAAGCTGGAGCCTTGGGGAAGCATCTTGGAGCCTCGTTCGTAGGCTTCTAGGGCACGGTCGGTCTCGTTGGCCTGGATGAAGGCATTGGCCACCTGCCGAATGCTGCCCTGGTCCGCCCGCATCTGGCGGATCGCCTTGTCGTATTCCTTGGCCGCTTTGTCCGGCTCGTCCATGGTCTTGTACAATCCGCCGAGGTCGATGATGTAACGCGGCTCACCATTCGCACGACGCATCTGCTCCTTAACAAGCTTTTCAGCCAGCCCGTACTCGGTCATCGACGTATAACTCTTCAACAACTGCTCGTAGTAGAAATCATTGGGCTGCTTACGGTGGAGACGTTCATAGTACATCGCTGCCTTCTCGAAGTCGCCCTGCTGGAAATACTGGGCGGCGAGTTGCTCGTCTGCACCCGGTTGTGCGCATGCGATCGGCACGGACATCAAGGCGAGAAGGAGGGCGAAGAGGAGTCGGGTCATCGGCGGGTGTGGATCGGTTCGGGTGCAGCCAACAGGCTGTCCACTTCGGCCTGCCGTTGCAGTACACGCCGGATGGCCTTGTGGTGCTCCAGCATCTGTTCGACTTGGGTGTTCAAGATACCGAATGCGCGTTCTTCGTTGTCGATAGCTGCACGGCCGTCCTCTTTTCGCATCGCTCCCTTCACCAGATCAGTGCGCAAAGCTTGCAGGCGGATCATGGTCCGTTCCACTTCGTTCCGGATGCGGTCCTGTTCTGTGCGGAATTCCGAAGCTTGCCGTAAACTCAGGAATTGGTCCCCCAACAATTCCGCAGTGGGCCTATCCAAGGTGTCCTTGAAACGTTGCAGGAACAAGGGGCGTGTGGCGGTGAGTATGGAGTCCGCCGCGAGGAACTGGTCGGGGCCGAGTTCGTTGAGGGTGAGGGATGCGGCTTGCACAACGGTGATGGTGTGGTCCAACTCGGCCAATTGACGTGGGTCCGGTGGTCGTCGGCAGGAGGTGCCTACCACCAACGCTCCCAGCAGTGCCAAGCGTATGCCACGGTTCATTTCTGGATCATGGCGAACCCCGTGTAGGGTTGCAGGGCTTTGGGAATGCGGATGCCTTCCGGGGTCTGGTTGTTCTCCATCAAAGCCGCCACGATCCGGGCCAAGGCCAATGCGGATCCATTGAGCGTATGCGCCAAACGATTCTTCTTGTCGTCACCTTTCACACGCAGCTTCAAACGGTTGCTCTGGAAGGTTTCGAAGTTGCTGATGGAACTCACCTCCAACCAGCGTTGTTGTGCTGCGGACCAAACTTCCATGTCGTAGGTCATGGCGCTGCTGAATCCCATGTCGCCGCCGCAGAGCAACAACTGCCGGAAGGGCAGTTCCAATGTGCGCAACAGGCCTTTCACGTGCTCCACCATTTCTTCCAGGACGGCATAGCTGTTCTCCGGCTTTTCGATGCGGACGATCTCCACTTTGTCGAATTGGTGGACCCGATTCAAGCCGCGTACATGCGCTCCATAGCTGCCGGCTTCACGGCGGAAGCACGGTGTGTAGCCCACCATCTTGATCGGCAACGCGGATGCTTCCAATAGGTCGTTACGGTAGAGGTTGGTGATGGGCACCTCCGCTGTCGGGATCAAGTAGAGCCCATCCACGGTAGCGTGGTACATCTGGCCTTCCTTATCCGGTAGCTGCCCCGTGGCGAAGGCACTTTCCGCGTTCACCATGTGCGGTGGGATGTACTCCCGGTAGCCCGCTTCGATCGCCTTGTCCAGGAAGAACGCGATCAGGGCGCGTTGCAGCTTCGCCCCTTGTCCGCTATAGACCGGAAAGCCCGCGCCGGTCACCTTTACACCGAGGTCCATGTGCAGGATGCCATAGTCCTCGCCAAGTTCCCAATGCGGTTTGGCATCCGGGCCGAGTTCGGGTATCGCGCCTTCCTGCATCACGGTCACATTCTCCTCCGGCGTGCGCCCTGCGGGTACTTTGGAATGGGGCGCATTCGGAATGGTGCAGAGGTGGTCCTGTAGCGCCTTCTCGGCAGCGTCCAACTGATCCTTCAGGGTGGCGGTCCGCCCCTTCAGTTCAATGGTCGTGGCACGGGCGCTTTCGGCCTCGTCCTTCTTGCCACTTTTCATCAGGTCGCCGATGGTGCGGCTCAACAAATTGAGTTCGGCCAACCGGGCATCCAGGTCTTGTTGGGTGTTCCGGCGTACGTCGTCCAGATCGCGCGCAGTATCCAACAAGGCTTTCGCATCGATGTTGCGTTTGGTCAAGCGCTGTTCGGCCTCTTCACGGTGCTCTCTCAGGTAGATCGACTCCAGCATGGACGACGGGATTTCGTTGGTGTGCAAAGGTAGGGCCGTTGGAACGGGCATCTAAGTACGAAAAAGCCCCCTCACCGTGTTGGCGAAGGGGCTTTGGAATGCGTGTTGGCGCTTACTTACCGCCGTTCAATTCATCCTGCCAAGCCTTCAGTTCGTCCCACTTCCCAGCGGCAGCGAGTTCGGCTTGCTTGGGCCATGTGCCCGGGTCGTGGCTGGCGAATGCGGAGCCTGCTTCGGTGAGGATGTCCTTCAGTTGATCCACGGAAGCCTTGGCGAGGTCAGCGAAGGTGTGGATGCCTGCTGCGTTGAACAACTCAGCGATCTTGGGTCCGACACCTTCCACTTTTCGGAGGTCGTCGCCTTTCGCCTTGGCGGGAGCTGCTTTGGCGACCACTTTAACAGCGGTAGCGGTGCCGTTCTCCTGTCCGGTCATCGGCAAAACGCTCACCACGCTGCGGTCTCCGCGTTTACGACGGTAGGTCACTACTCCGTCCGCAGTAGCGAACAAGGTGTGGTCCACACCGATGCCCACGTTCTTACCGGGGTGGTGCTTGGTTCCACGCTGACGAACGATGATGTTGCCAGCGATCGCGGCCTGACCACCGAACAATTTGATGCCGAGTCGTTTGCTGTGCGACTCGCGGCCGTTGTCGGTACTACCCGCTCCTTTCTTGTGTGCCATGGCTTGTTGGTGTCACTCCGGGCTTACCCCGGGATCACGTGAATGCTTCTTTTACTTGTCTTTTTTAGGAGCGGCCTTCTTGGCTGCTTTCTTCGGAGCTGCTTTCTTGGTAGGGGCCGCTTTCTTAGCTGCGACCTTTTTAGGGGCAGCTTTTGTGGTGGCGGTCTTCTTGGCCTTGGGCTCAACGATCTTCACGGCCTTTGGTGCAGGAGCGGTGCTCTTGCTGGCGTCGAATTTCTCACCCTTGCCCAAGATCGCTTCGATCCACAACTCGGTAAGATATTGGCGGTGGCCATTCAACTTCTGGTAGCCCTTACGGCGCTTCTTCTTGAAGACGAGCACCTTGTCTCCCTTGCCATGGTTCAGGACCTTGGCCGCGATGCGGAAGCCATCCACCTTCGGGGTTCCAACGGTCACGGTCTTGCCATCACTCACGAGCAGGACATTGTCCAACTCCACGTGCTTGCCCTCCTCGGCTTCGAGGCGGTGTACTTTCAGCTTCTGGGCCTTGGTCACTTTGAACTGCTGGCCTGCGATGTCAACGATGGCGTACATGGTCTGTCCTGGGAAATGGGCTGCAAATGTAGCGGATCGTCCGGAACTGACAAGAGATGGTGTGAAAAGGGGAATGGGCTGGGGTTGTGGGGGAGGGAGTGGCGAGTGATGAGTAGGGAGAGGCTAGTGTTGAGTGGCGAGTAGGGAGACTGGGGTGGGTCGCTATCTATGGCTCAGGGGTAGAGCAGGGTCAGGTTCACCCAGAAGCTGAGTATGAGTAGACTGCCGGGAAGTTTGGACCACTTGCCTGCTTTCTGCTTGATGGACGTCCGGAGCAGTTTGCCGATCTGGTCTTGAAGGGCGATCATTTCATCTACGGCCGCTTCGCTGAAGTAACCGCGGCGCTTGGCCAGTATGAGCATGGAATGCACCTCGTTGCATGAGCCTTTCGCGATCCAGAGGTACTTGATCTGATTGGCCGTAGTTGGCATTTCATAGCCCTCTGCAATGTTGTTGCAAATGGACAAAGCGGCTCTGAATAGCTGGTCCTTGAATCCAAAATTCCGGCTACCCGATAGCGCGATGTCCACGTCCACGTTCAGGTCCATGCCGCGCTGCCACGCTAAGGGATCCTCGAAGTTCTTCATGCTCATTTTCTTGATGCGGTCATAACACCAAGGTAAGAGCTGGAACCACAAGAACGGAGAGGCGAGTTTTAAGTGGCGAGTGACGAGTAGTGCGGTGTGGTACTCGTCACTCAAAACTCGTCACTCGCCACTATCCTTACAGCTTGAAGGCCTTCTTCACGACACCGATCGCATTCAGTTCCTCCCAAGGGAAAAGCTTCACCTTGATGCTGGCCTTCTGACCTGCATTCGCGAATTTCTTGGTCACGGTCACGCACTTACGACCCATGTGGCCGTAGCTCGCGGTCTCGCTATAGATCGGGGTACGCAGGGCGAATCGTTTCTCGATGAAGTACGGTCGCATATCGAACTCGGGTAATCTGCTGATCACTTCCGCGATCTTGCCATCGCTCATCTTCACCTTGCTGGTGCCGTGGGTGTTCACGTAGAACCCTACGGGCTGGGCCACACCGATCGCGTAGGCCACTTGCACCAGGACCTCGTCGCAAACACCAGCGGCCACCAAGTGTTTGGCCACGTGCCGAGCGGCGTATGCGGCACTACGATCCACTTTGCTGGGGTCCTTTCCGCTGAATGCACCACCGCCGTGTGCCCCTTTTCCACCGTACGTATCCACGATGATCTTGCGCCCGGTGAGTCCGGTATCTCCGTGCGGGCCGCCGATCACGAAAGTGCCGGTGGGGTTGATGTGGTACTTGATGCCACGGCCGAATAGTTTTTGCAGTCGCTTGGGCAATTTCTTGGTCACACGGGGGATCAGTATATTGATCACGTCCTTCTTGATCCGGGCCAACATCAGGTCATCCGCCTTTTGCTTGGCGCCTTTGCTGCCGTCATAGGGCTTTACGAAATCATCGTGCTGTGTACTCACTACGATGGCATCGATCCGCTTCGGGGTATTGTCGTCGTTGTATTCGATCGTCACCTGGCTCTTGGCATCGGGGCGCAGGTAGGGCATTTTCGTATTCGGCTCGCGACGGATCACGGCGAGCTCGCGCAGCAGCATGTGGCTCAGGTCCAATGCGAGCGGCATGTAGTTGTCCGTCTCGTTCGTCGCATACCCGAACATCATGCCTTGGTCGCCAGCACCTTGCTCTTCCGGCTTCTTGCGTTCCACCCCTTGGTTGATGTCGGGGCTTTGTTCATGGATCGCGCTGAGTACGCCGCAGCTATGTGCTTCGAACATGTACTCGCTCTTGGTGTAACCGATGCGCTCGATCACTTCGCGTGCGATCTGTTGGACATCCAAGTAGGCCTTGCTTTTCACTTCGCCGGCCAGGAACACCTGCCCGGTGGTCACGAGGGTTTCGCAGGCCACTTTGCTGCTGGGGTCGAAGGCGAGGAAATGGTCGATCAGGGCATCGCTGATCTGGTCAGCGACCTTGTCCGGGTGGCCTTCGCTAACGGATTCGGAGGTGAAGAGGTAGGGCATGTGTTCGTGCTAAGGGCTGCAAAGGAAGCAGTTCCGTTCGGATCGGCAAGATCTCTCTCTGATGGATCTCAACGGGAACGTGATGGTTTCGAAAGCCACATTCTTGAGCAGGTGGCTTAGGGATGCAGTGCGTAGATCTTGGCGTAGGCGTTGGTGTAGCTCAGCTTCGCTCGTTCTTGCAGGATGCCGCGCAACGCTGTCGCCGTGCAACTGGTACTGTCCGTCGAATAGCCCAATAGAACGATGTGGTCGATCGCTGGTGCGGCACGTTGATCCAGGTGGTCATTGAGCCAAGCCAAACAGCGGTCGTGCCGAGCCATGTGATCGCGTATTGGACCGGGCACGTCCGGGCAGAGCACCAAGGGGAAGTAGCTCTGCATGGCCTCGTAATTGTCCAGCAGGATCACATCATTCTCAACGGCCAACAGGGAGGCCACGTGGTCCAGCAACCAATTCTCTTCTGAGGAGATCGGGAGCACCACACTACCCGGGGGAAGGTGCCGCGCCGCATCCAGGACCTGATCGCGTTGCTCTGCGATCGGAGCCATGGCCTGTTCGATGTGGTTGTTGCGCGCGAACTGGAGCAGGAGGATCATGATGACAGGAGCTCCCACAGCCAACAAGGGGAGTGGTCGTGTGGCGAGCCAAATGATCACCATGATCAAGGCCATCAACTGCAAACGCACGGTGATGTAGCTGGCATAGCCAGAGGAATCCGGGAGGATGAAGTACAAGGCGAAGAGCACCAAGGCAACCAAAAGCGGTATATGTGCATGGTGGGGTCGGAAGCGATCCGGTCGGCTCAGCAGGTGGATCATCCCCAGCACGAAGGTGCCCGTCAGGATCAGTTTCACGGCGTACGTGAATTTCGATTCGGCCTCTTGGTTGTACAGCAGAATACTGCGCAGGTTGAAGAGCTCGCGGAGGTTCACTTCAGGGTCCACCGCTCCCCAAGCCGTTGCTTGACTGGCGTTGAAGTACAGGAAGAGCAGCCCAGCGGGAAGGCTGAATGCAGCGAACAACACCGTGCCGGACCAGCGTTTATTCCCCAAGGGGAGGACGGTACGCATGTGGGGTCCGGCGAGACAAGCAAGTTCATGCGCACCCGTGATCAGGAAGAACAGCACCAGCGCCGTGGTGTGCGTATAGAACAGCAAAAAGGTGGTTGCCGCATAGCCGATCAGCACAGGCCACGTGATCCGCGTTAGACCGACCCACCATGCGGAAAGGAACATGGCGAAGGCCAGTCCGAGCAAGAAGTTGTGGAAGCCTAGGACCAAGAGGAAGTTCACTGTGAAGGGCAGGATCAGTAAGATCACCGGTGAACGACCGCCGAATGCACGAGCCAACTGGTAGGCACCTGCACCGATCCCGAAAATGATCAGTGCGAGCAGTACACGTTCCGCTGCCATGGCCGGGAGGATCACCTGCAGTGCTGCCAATATCCCGTGCCCGATCCGGTTGGGAACGATCCCCGGATTCGAACAGAACACCCCTTCTGGAGGTCCGTGCAGCAGCATCCGCGCCGTGTGTAAGTGGCTCCAACCGTCAAGCGTCGGGAAGCTTGGAACGGTCAATACCCAGAGCGCATTCAGGGTCAAGATGGCTAGGATCGCTCGGTGCAACGAACGTGCGTAGGGCCCCTCCATCGATCAGGACTTCGGTCGGGTCAATTCCTTGAAGACATCTTCCAAGGCCCGTTCGCTCTTCTGCATGCCGAGGACCTGGAGTTGATGGTCCACCGCGAACTGGAACACGGCGGGCCGTATGTCCACGGAAGCATCGTGTGCCAAGATCCATTGGTCGCCTTGCTTGTTCTCGGCCAACAAGACACCTGGAATGTTCAACAACAGATCGGCGCGCACGTCTTGGCCGAATTCAATTTCCAGTGCTTCGCGCTGCAACTTGCCGCTGCGCAACACTTTGGCCTTATCGTCCGCCACCAACCGGCCTTTGTCGATGATGATCACCCGGTCGCAGATCGCTTCCACTTCCTGCATGATGTGGGTGCTCAGCAGTATCGTCTTCTCTTCGCCGATGCGTTTGATCAATGCGCGTACCTCCACCAATTGATTCGGGTCCAAGCCGCTCGTGGGTTCATCCAGGATCAGCACCTGCGGGTCGTGGATCATGGCCTGCGCCAGCCCTACGCGCTGGCGGTAGCCCTTGCTCAAGGCACCGATCAGCTTGTGCTGCTCCGGCCCCAAGCCCACTTGCTCGATCATACGCTTCACGCGCGCGCTTCGGTCCTTCAAACCGTGAAGGCCACTGACCAGTTCGAGGTATTCCTTCACGTACAGGTCCAAGTACAAAGGGTTGTGCTCGGGCAGGTAACCCACGTTACGGCGAACCTTCAGGCTTTGCGAGTAGATGTCGGAGCCAGCTACACTCGCGGTTCCGCTGGTGGGTGGAAGGAAGCACGTGAGGATCTTCATCAACGTGCTCTTGCCAGCGCCATTCGGACCGAGGAAACCGACCACTTCACCAGCGCCCACTTCAAAAGAGATGTCGTCCAACGCTTTCTGGCTGCCGTAGTTCTTGGTGATGTGGCGAACGGAGATCGACATGCTTGGGATCCGCACTTTCCATGTTGCGCGGATGGTGCGAAAGTAGCGTGTGGCGTATGCCCGCACGAGGGTGCAACGAGAACCGGCGCATCTTTGTACACCGTCAGCGGCCCTCAACAAGTGATCGCCAGATGCCTATCGGACTCATCCTTCGTTCCACCGGAAGCCGTTACCTCGTTCGCGGAGAGGGCGGCGAGCACCACGTTTGTGTGGCGAAGGGAAGCCTGCGCATCAAGGGTTGGAAGAGCACCAACCCGGTGGCCGTTGGTGATCGCGTGGAATATGAACCGCAGGTGGACGACGATCACATCGGGGCGATCCTGGAGTTACAGGATCGCACCAACTACGTCGTCCGTCGAAGCGTGAATCTCTCGCACCACAAGCACGTTCTCGCCGCCAACCTGGATCAGATGCTCTTGATGGTCACCGTCGCACGGCCGCGAACTTCCTTCGGCTTCATCGATCGCATGCTGGTCACGGCGGAAGCATACCAAGTGCCCGCCGTGATCGTGGTGAACAAGATCGACGATCTGGACGAGGAGGAACAGGAGGAGTTGTTGGACCTGGTGGATACGTACCAGGAGGCAGGTTACCGCGTACTGATGACGGCGGCGCTCAAGGGCAAAGGTGTGCAAGAGGTGATCGCGCTGTTGGCTGGCAAGGTCACGCTGGTGGCGGGGCATAGCGGGGTAGGGAAGAGCACCTTGATCAATGCCATCGATCCGGATCTTGAACTTTGGACGGAGGAGATCAGTGAAAGCAGTGAGAAGGGCCAGCACACCACCACGAACGCGGAGATGTATGAACTGAAGCTCAACGGCGACCACGAGAAACCGACCTTCATCATCGATACCCCCGGGATCAAAGGGTTCGGCTTGGTGGATATGCGGGTCGAGGACATCGGCGATCAGTTTCCCGAGATGTTCGCGCGCAAAGGGGATTGCCGATTCAACGATTGCCTGCACAAGGATGAACCGGGTTGTGCCGTGTTGAAGGGTGTGGAAGAAGGCGAGATCGCTGCGAGTCGATACAACAGTTACCTTGACATGTTGAAGGGCGTGGACGAAGACGGTCCCTATCGCCTGGACCGATGAATGCCATGATGAACCGTTCGCTTCTCCCGTTCTTCGTTATTGGACTTTTAGCGTGCAATCCGCCGAAAGCCGTTGTGGTAGCACCGCCAGCACCTTCCTCGACCGCGGACCCGGAGGCCGAACTGTCCCAGATGGGAGTGGATGCTGTGCTTTGGCAAAGCACCTCGGCCGAGGTCTATTGGATCTACCAACAAGCCTACGCGCATGCCAAGGAGAAACTGGCGAAGAACTTGGCCACGGAAAGTGCGAAGCCCGCTGCGGTGGTGGTGGATATCGACGAGACCGTTCTGGACAATAGCCCGTATCAAGTCGGTGCCATACGCAACGCCCGCACCTTTGATCAAGCGGACTGGAAGGTGTGGACGGACAAGGCATCGGCAGCCGCATCGCCGGGCGCACTGGATTTCTTATTGCACACGAAGAGCCTTGGCTGCGAGGTCTTCTACATCACCAACCGCGATATCCGCGAACGGGCAAGCACCTTGAAGAACCTCAACGACCTCGGATTCCCTTTTGCCGACGAAGCACACCTATTGTTGATGGACGGTGCGAGCGACAAGACCGAACGTCGCGCCAACGTGTCGGCCACGCACCGCATCGTGCTAATGGTCGGCGATCAGCTCCGCGATTTCGATGAGCGTTTCAAGGATCGCGCCGCGAACTACGGCAAGGGAGTGGTGGATGCCATGGCCGATAGCTTGAGTAACTATTTCATTCTACTGCCCAATCCGATGTATGGCACATACCGCGATGCCATTCAAGGCAAAGAGAGCGATGCGGAGAGGCTTCGGCGAACGGAGGAATGGTTCCAACGGAACGGCAAGTAGGATGAGGGCGGTGGTGCAACGGGTCCGGGAAGCTGCAGTGGATATCCACAGGGAGCGGTATGCTTCCATAGGTGCGGGCTTGCTCGTACTGCTCGGCATCGAGGTAGGCGATACGGAAGCGGACCTCGAGTGGCTCTGTTGCAAGATCGTGCGCATGCGCATCTTCCCCGATATGGATCGGGTGATGAACCTCGACATCATTGAAGCGCATGGCGAGTTGCTGGTGATCTCGCAGTTCACCTTGCAAGCGAGCACCGCGAAGGGCAACCGGCCCAGTTACATACGCGCCGCGCGGCCAGAAGAAGCGATGCCCCTTTACCTACGGGCTAAACAACGGCTCACGGAATTACTGGGGCGCACTGTCCGCACAGGGGAATTCGGTGCCGACATGCAAGTTCACTTGGTCAACGATGGACCGGTCACGATCGTGATCGACAGCAAACTACGCGAATGAGCGACGGACCCATAGAAGCGTTAAGGACGGAAGTGGACCAATGGATCCAGACGACCGGAGTGCGTTATTTCGATCCACTCACCAATCTGGCCATGCTTACCGAGGAGGTGGGCGAGGTGGCGCGCATCATGGCCCGGCGGTATGGGGAGCAGAGTGAGAAGGAGAGCGACCGGACCAAGGACCTGGGCGAAGAGCTTGCCGATGTGCTCTTCGTGGTGCTCTGTCTTGCCAACCAGACCGGTACCGACCTGGAAAGTGCGTGGCACGCGGCCATGCAGAAGCGGACCCAACGAGACGAGGGTCGCCACCGGTCCAATCCCAAGTTGGGCTGATCCGACCTGAGCTCTTTGCGATGTACCGTGGCACGGGGCTTGTCATTCGGATCCCGACACCTATTTTGCGACCCCTCTTACCCCGCCCCATGTGCCTTCCAATTCGCCTCGTCATTGCCTGCGTTTCGCTTGCGACACTGACCCTCTCCCAAGCTCAATCGGACCAGACGCGTGTCCGTGTGAAGATCAGCAGCGATCGTGAGGCCGATGCACGCTTGCGGCCATACAGCATCGTGCGCAGCAGCCCGAACGCCATCATGATGTTCCGGAATGGCGAATTCGATGTGCGGGCCTTCGGATCGCTGAAAGGCCAGCTCGATCTCTACGACCGCGAAAAACTCACGTACATCCGTGGGCAAGAACCGGTCACCAAACTGACCAACGGCACCAAGTTGTTGTTGGAGGACATGGTCTACTTCGATGGAAGACCATTGATGATCGCCCGTTCGGAAGGAGAGCATACCACGATCTATTTCCAAGTACTGGAACGCAACCTTACACGCTTACCTCCGCCATACGAGCGCCTGGTATCGTGGCCTGTGGATGTGAAGACGAAGCGACCATTGGTGGTGAGCGCAGGAGAAGCCATCCGGGCCCCCTTCATGGTGGATGTGTCGCGTGATTCCTCGCACATGCTCATCCGCAGTCCGGAGATCCGCGGCGGATCCGGACAGGCCTTTTACCTGTTCGCCATGGTCGGCAAGGACATGGAGGTCCTGTGGCAACACGTGGTGCCGGTGGCGGAGAAAGCGGATCGCTCCAGCATCCTGGATGTGGCCATGGACGACAATGGGAACGCATACATGGTGCTGAAGAACAAGTTCAGCAACAAGGAGGTCGTGGAAGACGAGGTGAATTTCGAGATCAAGTTGGTGCGCATTTCCGCCGAAGGCGCGGTAGAGGCGAATGTGGATCTGGGACGCGATGTATTCCCGAGCAGCGCCATCCTACAAGGGTTGGCAGATGACCGCATCGCTTTTGCGGGTGTCTATGCCAAGGCTTCGGACAAGAAACTGAGCACGCTGGGAAACTTCATCACCATCTTCGATTCGACCATGGCGTTCACCGAGCCCATGATGTTGCCCTTTCACGAGGAGGGCGGGTTGGATGCTGAGGGAGAGCCGGAAGAAGAGCCCGGAGCCAAATTCGTGGAGAAGGACAAGAAGCGCATGGCGGCCGGTACAGACCTCATCGACCTGCTTCCCAAGAAGGACGGTGGGTTCTTTCTGGTGAATGAGTTGTTCTATTCGTACGAGTACTACGATATGAGCGCCAAGCGTTCGGTGACGCGGTACGCGCACGGTCCGATCCAAGTGCGCAACATGAAGGCATCTGGAGCGGAACTGTGGAGCAGCACCTTTCGCCGCTGGTTGGTGAGCAGCTCACCCATCCTTGGGCGGGTGTTCGCTGCCGAATACGACGATTCGGTATTCCTCTTCGTGCTGGATAGCGAAGAGATGGCCGAGCGCCGGAAGGCCGGGGAGAAGATCACACCCAACCACATGAAGGATCCATACTCGGCCTACGTTTCCTTCGATGAGAAAGGCGAGTACAAGATCAAGCCGGTGTTGAAGTCAGGCCGTGATGTGGACTTCATCAGCGGGTGGAACTTGGTGCGCACGGGCGATTCCGAGTATATCGCGTTGGGGACGGAGAAGCTCGTGAGCGGTCGTTTCCTGCCTGTTCGGATCGAGTTCTCCACGGATTCGAAGTGATCTTCACAACGAACCTCGAATGCCCTGCATCACCTTCTCGGTGGCACCGGTGCGTTGTGCCACGTAGTTGAAGGCAGCCATCGAAGCAGCGTCCAACGCCACTTGGTCGTGGAGCAAACGGTGTAGAACAGCGCCGAGTTCATCTGCATTGCGCACAGGGAATCCGGCACCTGCTTCGATCAAGCCCAGTGCTTCGGCAAAGCGCTGGTGGTTTGGTCCGAAGATCACCGGTTTGCCCCAAGCGGCGGCTTCCAAGGTGTTGTGGATCCCTGGGCCGAAGCCACCGCCCACGTATGTTATGTCGGCATACTTGTACACCCTAGAGAGAAAGCCCATGCGATCCATCACCATGGTCATGGCACTCAGAAGGTCTTCTTCCGGGGGCACACCCGGTTCGGTGCTTGGCGGTTGGGAAGCAGCGAGCGCCTGTTCCACCTTGGACCATAAGGTAACGGGAGCAGGCATGTTCTTGGAGATCGCATCGCGTTGCGCAACATCCTCCTCATGCGGCGCGATCAATGTCCGAATGGGCCGTCCGAATGTTCGCAAAGCCTTCGCAATGCACACATCGTCCGCAGGCCACGTGCTACCGGCAACGAGGACCGGGTAGGAGGCGGCCGTCTGGAATGCTGCCACGATAGGCAACGAACTGTTGGTATCCACCACCGCCTTCACCCGATCGAAGCGGGTATCCCCACTCACACTCACCTGCCCGATGCCGATGCTGGCGAGCAACTTCCGCGAGCGATCGTCCTGCACGAAGAGGTGGGTGTAGCAACGTAACAAGGCCCGGTGTCCACCACCGAACCAACGAAAGAAGAGTTGCGAAGGCCGGAAGATGGCGCTGACGAGGAAGGTGGGAACATGGGCCTTCTTCAAAGCGGACAAATGATGGAACCAGAATTCGTACTTGATGAAGATCGCGGCCTTCGGTCGGATCAGCGCCACCAAGCGTTGCGCATTCACGGCCGTATCAGGTGGCAGGTACTCCACATGGGTCAGCCCAGGGAAATCCATACGAGCTTCATATCCGCTCGGACTGAAGAACGTGACCAGCACCGGAAGTCCCGTTCGCTCGCGCTGAACGCTTTCCAGAATGGGCCGTGCCTGCTCGAATTCACCGACGCTGGCGCAATGGATCCAAAGGCAACCTTGCAATGCACTGGCCTTCTCTTCCAACCGACCCCAAAGTCCCTTGCGCCCATCCACCCAACGCTTGGCCTTGGGCATGAATGGTGCGGCCAGCTTGATCCCGGCATGGTACAACGCGGTGCCCGATCGAATGAGGAAGGCCATCAGTAGTAGTGGAAACCGGTGTCCAACTTCTTGTAGATCGGAAGGCTCCACCCCGCACGGACCCCACTGAGTAGGTCCAAGCGGTTCGGTGTATTGTATTGCTCGGTATCGAAATTGTAAGCCCGCAGCGCCTGGGTGAAGCCTGCCATGAACTCCAGTCCGATATGGAAGTTGACGCGCCCCTTGTTGCTGAGGTGCTGATAGCCGAGGTAGGCCAGTGCGGCAGGCCCTGCGGAAAGCCGATCGTACCCTTCCAGATATTCATCCTCCAACTGCGGAACCACATTCTTCTGCGTTTGCACACGCACCTTGTGCCGTAGGTAACCACCACCAAGTTTCAGGTGAAGACCGGAATTCGGGTTCGGACCGAAGAGCGGGAATATGCGGCCCACGGTCGCGAACGCTGACCAGCCCCGTTCATAGAGAAAGACATCGGCCTGCTCCCCCGTGTTGTCCACGATCTGCCCGGCACTGTTGATCACGTTGCGCAAGATGCCCGGCTCCACCACCTTGTTGCCGAACATGAAGCTCCCTTCACCACCCAAGGTGTAATTGTTGCTGAATTTGCGGAAAGCACCCAAGCCGATATTGCTGTTGGTCCCGAATCGATCCACAAGGTCGCCACCGGGGAATTGTTGGGCATAATTCGCTTGCACCACCACCAAGGCAATGGTGGTATCGCCAATGGTCTGGGCGGATACCGTGAGCAACGTTGCCGTACTGATCAAGGTGAGCAGGGTCCGAGCGAGAGCCATGGCTGCGAAGGTAGCGCTGCGCAGAAGGCGCTTTGGAGGTGCGGCCCCGCAAGCCGATGTGCGGCATTATCTTCGCGCTCCCGTTTTCAATGGGAACAAGGCGCATGAAACCCATTCAAATGGTCGACCTCGTCGGCCAATACCAGAAGATCAAGTCCGAGGTGGATGCGGCCTTGCAGCGGGTCATCGACAGCGCGGCCTTCATCAATGGACCGGAAGTGAAGGAGTTCGAGAAGGAATTGGCGGCCTACCTGAAAGCAGAAGAGGTCATTGCCTGTGCAAATGGCACCGATGCGCTCCAGATCGCCATGATGGCCTTGGGATTGAAGCCCGGTGATGAGGTGATCACCCCTTCGTTCACCTTCGTGGCCACCGTAGAGGTCGTAGCACTGTTGGGGATCGAACCCGTTTTCGCCGATGTGTTGCCCGGTACATTCAACATCGATCCGGCCGACATCATGCGCAAGATCACCCCAAAGACGAAGGCCATCGTCCCAGTACACCTGTTCGGTCAAACGGCGGACATGGATCCCATCATGGCCATCGCCAAGGAGCACGATCTGTTCGTGATCGAGGACAACTGCCAAGCCATCGGCAGCGACTACACCTTCAGCGATGGCACCAAAAAGAAAAGCGGGACGATCGGCCACATCGGTACCACCAGTTTCTTCCCCAGTAAGAATCTAGGTTGCTATGGGGACGGCGGTGCCATTTTCACCAATGATGACGACCTGGCCAAACGGATCCGCAAAGTGTGCAACCACGGCAGCGATGTGCGCTACTACCATGAAGTGGTTGGGGTGAACAGCCGCTTGGATGCCATGCAGGCTGCCATCCTACGGATCAAACTGCGGAAGTTGGATGCATACAGTGCGGCGCGGAATGCAGTGGCAAGCACGTACGACAAGGCCTTTGCGGATCTGGCGCACATCTCCACACCGGCCCGAAGCAGTAACAGTGACCACGTCTTTCACCAATACACCATGCGTGTTACTGGGGGGCATCGGGACAGTCTAAAGCAGCACCTGGAAGCGCACGGTATTCCTGCGATGATCTACTACCCTGTATCCTGTCACATGCAGGCTGCGTACAAGTCCACCCGCTTTCCGGAAGGTTCCCTCCCGGTAACGGAACAACTCACGCACGAAGTGCTCTCTTTACCCATGAGCACAGAACTGGATAACGAACAACTCACGCACATCACCGACACGGTGAAGGGCTTCTTCAAACAGTAAACAGTAAGGGCGCATGCCTCGGAGCTTCATCCGGGGTCGCGCCCCACCCACCACCATGAATATCGCAGTAGTAGGAACAGGATACGTCGGTCTGGTGACCGGCACATGCTTCGCAGAAACCGGCAACCACGTCATTTGCGTGGACATTGATGCCAACAAGGTGCAAATGATGAAGGATGGCAAAGTGCCCATCTACGAACCGCACCTCGATGTTCTATTCGAGCGTAACATCCGTCAAGGCCGATTGAGCTTCACCACCGATCTGGCCAGCGCCATCAAGGATGCCCAGATCATCTTCTTGGCTCTGCCCACACCTCCGGGCGAGGATGGTAGCGCCGACTTGAAGTATGTTCTGGGCGTGGCCGATGACTTGGGAAAGATCATCACCGATTACAAAGTGATCGTGGACAAGAGCACGGTCCCTGTCGGAACAAGTGAAAAGGTTCATGCGGCTTTGGCCAAACACGCCAAGGAAGACCTGTTCGATGTGGTGAGCAACCCCGAATTCCTACGCGAAGGGTTCGCCGTGGACGATTTCCTGAAGCCGGACCGTGTGGTCGTGGGTACCAGCAGCGCCCGTGCGCAAAAGGTGATGGAGGATCTCTACAAGCCTTTCGTGCGCCAAGGCAACCCGATCATCTTCATGGATGAGCGCAGTGCCGAACTCACGAAGTACGCGGCGAATGCATTCCTCGCCACCAAGATCACCTTCATGAACGAGATCGCGAACTTCTGCGAGAAGGTCGGCGCGGACGTGGACAAGGTGCGGATCGGCATGGGAACGGACACCCGCATCGGCAAGCGCTTCCTATTCCCCGGGATCGGTTACGGTGGATCCTGCTTCCCCAAGGATGTTCAGGCATTGGCCAAGAGTGGTGGCGATGCGGGCTACGACTTCCAGATCATCAAGAGCGTGATGGATGTGAACGAAAAGCAGAAGACCACGCTCACCGACAAGATCAAGGCGCACTACGGCAATGGCATCAAAGGCAAGCATTTCGCCATGTGGGGCTTGGCCTTCAAACCGGACACGGACGACATCCGTGAGGCTCCTGCCTTGTACATGATCGATGCGTTGATCGCGGCGGGAGCCACGGTCACCACCTTCGATCCCGAAGGCATGCCGAACGTGAAGAAATTGAAAGGCGATACCATTGGTTACGCAGAGGATGAATACGCAGCGTTGAAGGATGCCGATGCGCTGATCATTGCCACGGAATGGGCACTCTTCCGCACCCCTGATTTCAAGCGCGTGTCGGAGAGCCTGAAGGAACGGATCATCTTTGACGGACGTAATCTGTACGACCTTGATGAGATGAAGCAACTCGGTTTCCACTACGTGAGCGTGGGCCGTCAGGGTGTGAATGCACCCGTCAAAGCGAAGGCATAATGGCGAAGAAGAGCAAAGCGAAGACTTCCAAGAAGCCAGCTGCAAACTCGACACGGAGGGTCGTCAAGAGTAAACCAGCGAACAAGGGTCGTGTCCTGATCACCGGAGCCGCTGGTTTCCTCGGTTCGCACCTCTGCGATCGGTTCATCAAGGAAGGTTACCACGTGATCGGGATGGACAACCTGATCACGGGAAGCCTGAAGAACATCGAGCACCTCTTCAAGCTGGAGCACTTCGAATTCTATCACCACGACGTAAGCAAGTTCGTGCATGTGCCGGGTGAACTGAAGTACATCCTTCACTTCGCATCCCCAGCTTCTCCGATCGATTACGAGAAGATCCCGATCCAGACCCTGAAAGTGGGCTCATTGGGAACGCACAACCTGTTGGGTCTGGCACGAGTGAAGAAGGCGCGCATCCTAGTGGCCAGCACCAGTGAGGTGTATGGCGATCCGAAAGTGCATCCGCAGAACGAGACCTATTGGGGTCATGTGAATCCCGTCGGAAAGCGCAGCATGTACGACGAGGCCAAGCGCTTTCAAGAAGCGATGACCATGGCCTACCACAACTATCATGGTCTCGAGACCCGCATGGTTCGCATCTTCAACACCTACGGACCACGCATGCGATTGAATGACGGTCGGGTGGTACCCGCTTTCATGGGACAAGCCTTACGCGGCGAGGACCTCACGATCTTCGGCAAGGGCGATCAAACGCGCAGTTTCTGCTACGTGGATGACCTGGTCGAAGGCATTTATCGCTTGCTATTGAGCGACTACGCAGGCCCGGTCAACGTCGGCAATCCGAAGGAGATCACCATCAAGCAATTCGCACAGGAGATCTTGAAGCTCACCGGCACCAAGCAAAAGCTCATCTACAAGCCATTGCCGAGCGATGACCCGATGCAACGGCAACCGGACATCACCTTGGCGAAGAAGCTGTTGAAGTGGCAGCCGAAGGTGGACCGTGCCGAAGGCATGCGCCGCACCTTCGAATACTTCAAAGGCTTGAGCAAGGCCGAGCTGAACGAGAAGGAGCACTTCAGTTTCGAGAAGTACGCGCGGAAGTGAACGAGGAGCGACCGTTGACCCGGATCCGTGTAGCGGGTGTTCCCGAACACTTCAACCTGCCCTGGATGCTTGCTTTGGAGCGTCGCGCCTTCGTGCGTGCCGGTCTAGACATCCAGTGGCGCACCGTGCCGGAAGGAACCGGGGCCATGTGTGGCCTGCTCGATGACGGTTCCGTCGATGTCGCACTCCTGGTCACGGAAGGGGCGGTGCGGTATGCGCTGAATGGAGCACCCGTACGCATCCTGTCAAGCTATGTGGATACCCCGCTCATTTGGGGTGTACACGTTGGTGCAGGGTCACCGATCACAGGCCCGGAACGAATGAAAGGGTGTCGCTTCGCGATCAGTCGCCTCAATTCAGGCTCGCATCTGGCTGCATTGGCCTATACACACGCACAAGGCTGGTCCGCTCAGAAAAGCGACTTCATCTTAGTGCATGACTTGAAAGGTGCGGTGGAGCGGTTGAAGGAAGCGGATCCGGTCGCCTTTATGTGGGAGAAATACACCACCAAACCGCTCGTAGATCAAGGTCTGCTCAGGCTGGTGGACGAGTTCCGCGCCAACTGGCCGGCCTTCATGATCGTTGCCACGAATACCATTCTGAACGCGCACAGGCCGGAAGTGGAGCGCATGCTCAACGTGATCCGGGACCAAGCGAGCGGATTGATGACCAAGCGCACCGCACCGGAAATGGTGGCCCATCGGTACGGCTTGAGCGTGGAGGATGCCAAGACATGGTTCGAAGGCACCCGCTGGAACACAGGTGCGCAGTTATCTGCTAGTGTCTTGCGGGAGGCGGCCGAAAGCCTCATCTCCTCCGGCGATACTGGGACCTTGGAAGGGTTGGACGAGCGCATCGCCGCCATCATGTTTCCTCCGGAAAAGCCCTGATCGAACCTTTCCCATCCGGCCCACCTTAGGTACCTTCGCGGCCCTAACGGCCATGCGCACATGCCCCCATGTTCTCATGCCCGCATGCCCAAATGCACTACATCGCACACCCCACCGCAGTCATTGACGAAGGTTGCACCATCGGTGAGGGGACGCGCATTTGGCACTTCACGCACATCATGCCGGATTGCGTCATTGGTGAAGACTGCAACATCGGGCAGAACGTCGTGGTGAGCCCAAAAGTGAAACTGGGGCGCAACGTCAAAGTGCAGAACAACGTGAGCCTATATACCGGTGTGGAATGCGAGGATGATGTCTTCTTAGGGCCGTCCTGCGTATTCACCAACGTCATCAATCCGCGTAGCGCGGTCGCGAGGCGTGACCAATACCTTCGTACGTTAGTGAAGAAAGGAGCATCCATCGGGGCGAACGCCACCATCGTTTGTGGGCACGACATCGGCCGCTACGCCTTCATCGGCGCTGGTGCAGTGGTCACCAAGGAAGTGCCGGACCATGCGCTGGTGGTGGGTAATCCTGCAAAGCGCATCGGGTGGATGAGTGAATTCGGCCATCGGTTGCAGTTCGATCCGGAAGGCATGGCCACTTGCCCGGAAAGCGGGGATCGTTACCAACTCAAGGACGGATCAGTGCAACGCATACCATGAATACACCGATCAAATTCGCCGTCATTGGATGCGGCCACATTGGGAAGCGGCACGCGGAAATGATCCAGCGACACCCGGAGTCAGAACTCGTGGCGATCTGCGATCCACGGAGTCGCGACGAGGTAGGCGCGAACGCATTCGACGTGCCCTATTTCCAAGATGCCCGTGCCATGTTGGATCAGGTCGAGGACATCGACGTGGTGAATGTGTGTACGCCGAATGGTTTGCATGCGGAATTGAGCCTGTTGGCCTTGGAGCGCCGCAAACACGTGGTGTGCGAGAAACCGCTGGCCTTGAGCAAAGCGAATTGCGAGGCCATCATCTACAAGGCACTACAGGTCCATCGCACCGTATTCGGGGTGATGCAGAACCGCTACTCTCCACCAAGCCAATGGATCAAGGGGGTGGTGGATCAAGGCCTGCTCGGCAACATCCATCTCGTGCAGGTGAACTGCTATTGGAACCGGGATGAACGGTACTACAAGAAGGGCAGTTGGAAAGGGACCAAGGACCTCGATGGTGGTACACTTTTCACCCAATTCAGTCACTTTATCGATATCCTGTATTGGCTGTTCGGCGACATTTCGGATATCCAAGGGAAGTTCGCGGACTTCAATCACCAGGACCTCACCGAGTTCGAGGACAGCGGCTTGGTGAACTTTCGCTTCCTGAACGGGGGCATGGGCTGCCTCAATTACAGTACCGCGGTATGGGACAAGAATTTGGAAAGCAGTATGACCATCATCGGTTCCACCGGCAGTGTCAAGATCGGTGGGCAGTACATGGATCAAGTGGAATACTGCCACATCAAGGACTACACGATGCCCGTACTCGCGCCTACGAATCCGGCGAACGACTACGGTACGTACAAGGGCAGCGCCAACAACCACGGTTTCATCATCGATAACGTGGTGGACACCCTGAACGGCCGCAACACCCTCACCACGAATGCCCTCGAAGGCTTGAAGGTGGTAGAGATCATCGAACGCATTTACAAGAAGAGGAATGAGCAATCTGTATGACCGCCTGCTGAAGAAGGAGGCGAAATTGGCCGTGATCGGACTGGGCTATGTGGGATTACCCATCGCATTGGCCTTCGCCCGTAAGATCAAGGTGGTGGGCTTCGACATCAACCAGAAGCGCGTGGACATGATGCGTAATGGTGAAGATCCCAGCAATGAATTGGACGCAAGCGAGTTCGAAGGTCGCGACATCCACTTCACGGCGGATCTGGAAGATCTGCGCGATGTGGAGTTCTTCATCGTAGCGGTGCCAACGCCGATCGACAGCCAGAACATCCCGGACCTTACACCCCTGTTGGGTGCCACCCGCACCGTGGGTCAGGTGTTGAAGAAGAACGATTACGTGGTGTATGAAAGCACCGTGTATCCCGGTTGTACCGAGGAGGATTGTGTGCCTCTGTTGGAGCGACTGAGCAACTTGAAATTCGTTGAGGACTTCAAGGTCGGTTATTCGCCGGAGCGTATCAATCCAGGAGATAAGGAACACACCTTGGAAAGCATCATCAAGGTGAGCAGCGGTTGCGATCCGGAGAGTGCCGAGATCATCGCCAAGGTGTATGAGTTGGTGGTGAAAGCCGGGGTTCATCGCGCGGCCAGCATCAAAGTGGCCGAGGCTGCCAAGATCATCGAGAACACGCAGAGGGATGTGAATATCGCCTTGATCAACGAGCTCTCCATCATCTTCAACCGCATGGGCATCAATACCTATGACGTGTTGGAAGCAGCGGGCACGAAATGGAATTTCCTCAAGTTCCAACCCGGTCTGGTCGGTGGACATTGCATCGGTGTCGATCCCTACTACCTCGTGTACAAAGCGAAGGAGTTGGGCTATCATGCACAGATCATCGATGCGGGCCGTTTCGTGAACGACAGCATGGGCGGCTATACGGCCAAACAGACCGTGAAGAAGATCATCGCATCGGGCACCAACCCGGCCGATGCGCGCGTGCTGGTCATGGGTGCCACCTTCAAGGAGAATGTTACCGACATCCGGAACAGCAAGGTCGCGGATGTGATCAACGAGTTGAAGAGTTTCAGTTGCAGTGTGGACGTGACCGATCCGCATGCCGATGCGGCGGAAGTGGAGCACGAGTACGGCTACAAACTGGCACCGGAAATGAAGGGGCCGTATGATGCGATCATCGTAGCGGTGAACCACAGCGAGTACGTCGACAAGGATGAAGCATGGTTCAAGAGCATGTTGAAGCCGAAAGGAGTGCTCGTGGACCTCAAGGGCATTTTCCGCACCAAGATCAAGGACCTGACCTACTGGAGCCTGTGAGTGTGCAGCGGAACATATTGATCACTGGCGGTGCTGGATTCATCGGTAGCCACGTGGTGCGGCGCTTCGTTACGAAGTACCCGCAGTACCGCATCATCAACCTCGATGTACTCACCTACGCCGGGAACTTGGAGAACCTGCGCGACGTGGAGAAGGCACGGAACTACACCTTCGTGAAGGCCGACATCCGTGATATGGATGCCGTGCGCAAGGTCTTCAGGGACCACGCGATCGATGGCGTGATCCATCTCGCTGCGGAAAGCCACGTGGACCGCAGCATCAGCGACCCCATGGCCTTCGTTGAAACGAACGTGATCGGCACGGTCACCATGCTCAATGCAGCTCGGGAAGCATGGAAAGGTGCTTTCGAAGGCAAGCGCTTCTACCACGTGAGCACGGATGAGGTCTATGGGTCGTTGCACGATGACAGCCTATTCCTGGAGACCACGCCCTACGATCCGCAAAGCCCGTATAGCGCGAGCAAAGCGGCAAGTGATCACTTCGTTCGCGCATACGGCAATACGTACAAGCTACCTTTCGTACTCAGCAATTGCAGCAACAACTACGGTAGCCATCACTTCCCGGAGAAGTTGATCCCGCTCATGATCAACAACATCCGCCACAACAAACCCCTGCCGGTCTATGGTAAGGGCGAGAACGTGCGCGATTGGTTGTGGGTGGAGGATCACGCCAGTGCTATCGATACCGTATTCCACAAAGGTGTGATCGGCGAGACGTACAACATCGGTGGGCACAACGAGTGGAAGAACATCGACCTTGTGCACCTGCTCTGTCGGATCATGGATCAGAAGTTGGGTCGCATGGAAGGAGAGAGCGCGAAGTTGATCACCTACGTCACCGATCGTGCAGGCCATGACCTGCGTTACGCGATCGATGCAACCAAGATCGAACGTGAACTGGGATGGAAGCCGAGCATCACCTTCGAGGTCGGTTTGGAACGCACAGTGGAGTGGTACTTGGCAAATACGGAGTGGCTTGATCATGTGACCAGTGGTGCCTATCGCAGCTACTACGAAGCGCAATACGCCCGTTGATCATGGGATTGCTGGGTAACCTATTCGGTAAACAGGGATCCTCCTTGGGTCCGGTCGATCTCGGTGTTCTTGGCGTGGATATCCATTCGCACTTCATACCGGGCATCGACGATGGCGCGCAGACCATGGAGCAGTCCATGGAGTTGCTTTCCGCCATGGCTGAACTGGGCTATCGAAAGGTGATCACCACGCCGCACAACATGGCGGACGGGTACAAGAATACCCCAGAGATCATCCTTGGTGGACTAGAGCGTGTGCGCGATGAGGTGAGACAGCGTGGCATTGCGATAGAAGTGGATGCGGCCGCTGAGTATTACCTCGATCACGAATTGGAGAAGAAGGTCGCCGATCGGAAGATACTCACCTTCGGACAGGAAATGGTGCTCTTCGAACTGCCGTTCATCAGTGAGCCGAACATGCTGCTGGAGATCATTTTCCAGATGCAGACCGCCGGATATCGGCCCGTGCTTGCCCACCCGGAACGCTACGCCTTTTGGTACACGGACTTCACCAAGTACGAACGCTTGAAGGAACGAGGAGTCCTGTTCCAGTTGAACATGATCGCGCTATCCGGTGCCTACGGACCACAAGCCAAGCAGATCGCCGAACGCCTCGTCGATGCAGGGCATTACGAGCTGCTGGGTAGCGACTGCCACAACATGAATCACGTGCAGGCCATCAAGAACACCCTGACACGACCGCATTTGCACAAGTTGATCGGGAGTGGGAAGTTGCGGAACGCCTCGTTGTAGAAGTGGATCAGTCCAATGCGTTTTCAAGGTGCTTCCAAATGGAGGCCATGGAGCAAACATGGATCCCTTGACCCATGGAATGGTCCTTGGCGCTTGGTGTCAGAACCAGACGTACCGGGGCTCTCACAGCTTCAAAGGCCAGCTGGTTCCCGAAACTCAATGTAGGAGCGTTGGTCGTTTTGATCTCGATCCCGGCTTTCACTTTCGTCCCTTGAGTGATCACGAGGTCGAGTTCGGATCCATCCTGCGTTCGGAAATAGGAAAGCTCCGCCCTGCGATCCAGCCATGCCCGGATCTGTTGCACCGCGAACCCTTCCCATGAGTGACCGCGATCGGGGGAAGCGAACAGGTCATCGTGCGTGCGGATGGAGGACAACGTATGCAGCATCCCACTATCCGTAATGTAGATCTTGGGTGCTCGTGTAAGACGTTTACGCACATTCACGTGGTGACTGGGCAAGGTGAAGGTCATGTATGCTTGCTCGAAATAGCGCAGATAGGTCTTGATCGTCGGTCCGCTCAGCCCCATTGATTTGCCCAACAAGGCCATGTTCAACACGTTGCCGTGTACGGCAGTTAGCATGCGCAACAATTGGGTCGTATTCGCCGGGTCGGCTCGTAGGCCCAATGCCGGCAGGTCGCGTTCCGTGAAGGAGCGAAGGATATCCATGAGCACGGAAAAGGCATCTGCATCGGTATCGGCCAAGAATGCATCCGGATAGCCGCCACGCAACCACAGACGGTCCAAGTGCTTTGCACCCACCTCGTGCAACGAGAACGGGTAGAGGTCCAAGTAGGTGATCCTTCCTGCCAACGATTCCGAAGCCGCTTGTACAATGGCCGGTGAACTGGATCCCAAAAGCAGGAAGCGTCCAGTTCTACGGTCCTTGTCGATCAGTGATCGTAGCAAGGGGAATAATTCGGGCTTGCGTTGGACTTCATCGATCACGACCAATTCGTTGGCATGTGCGGATAGGAAGGGTTTCGCATCCACCAGAAGAGCGAGATCGTCCGGGTCCTGTAGGTCCAACCGCAAATGGGGCAACTTCAGGTCCTTCACCAACTGCATGGAAAGCGTTGTCTTGCCAACTTGCCTTGCGCCGAGAATGGCCACGGCCGGGCGTTTCCGCAATCGTTCCAGGGCAATGGGTGCTAAACTTCGTTTGATCATCCTCAAGAAAATACCCTGCAAATGTAAAATGGAACTTTAGAATTGCAGGGAAATGAGAATTATTCCGGATCAGCCAGAAGGGGCGTGTGCGCGTTGAGTTCAGGCAACGAGACTCGTGATCCAAGTAGAACAGAGGTAATTGGACACGGTCATCGAAGATTGGTTACAGGTCCCTATCGTGATCAACCATCGGTGAAGAACGAACCATGTGCGGGCGATCAAGAAACCTTAAGGCTACGGTTTGACATCTTTCAGTGCTGCTGTTGACCCGCACTCCACAACCTCATTCGGTCTACCGCACAGGACTTACCATTGGTAAAAGCGTCGTGACATGACCATTCCACAGAGAATGGCTCGACTGAAGAGGTTGATCGATACGGTGAGGGATCCTGCCGTGCTGGACAGGTTGCCAAGGTGCTGGGGAGTCCTGTGCGCCAAAGCCCTCTGGTCAAGCGCGCACTGAAGGCGGAAGGAGATCTGAAGGCTGGACGGTTCCAGACACCGGAGGAGTTCAACAAAGACATGGACGAGTTCATGGAAGGACTCTATTCGAAGAAGGCCAATTCCGAGCGTCGCGCGTGAAGCTCATCGTGCTTGCCCAGGCCAGAAAGAGCGAACGTAGGTCTTTGCGCTTGTTGGCTCAGACGCATTCCATAAGTATATCCGAGGACTTCGGTCCGAGGTCGCAGCCAACTTGGAGTGGCTGAGGGAGAACGCCACGAGCGGGCAGTTCGAGCCGGAGCTTGAAGAGATGGGGCTCGGGCACTGAAGGATACTCGTTGGCCCGTTCAAGATCATATGCCGTGTGGTTTCCAAGCAGATCATCGTCACGGATATTTTCGACTCACGATGTGATCCGAAGGAGATGAAAGGGTGATACTCGTTACAAAGTAGTTTCAACCTTGTTCAGAGACAGGCCGAAGTTTAGTAGCAGAGCGCACTCCTTAGCTTCAGTGTTCTGTCCCAGTCCTTCAAGTATTGCACTTCGTATTTCGTGCGGGGTCCATACTTCCAAGAGTTTCACGAAGGGGATAACCCCATCTCGTTCGACGCGAATTAGGCGATCGCTTGTCGAGACCTTGAACATCAAGGAAGGCATCCCGCCGACAGCACCATCATTGGTGTATAGGAGTTTCCCACTCGCAGCAGGTCCACTCTCCATTTTGGTGTTCATGGTCATTTCATCCAACACACCTTCGAGTAAACGTATTTGTTTCATTGAGTGCCAAGCAGTACGGGAGCCTGTGGTACGAACTGCCGAAGAATTATGCCATGCTTGGCTTCTGTCAGATTGGCAAACTCATCTCAACCCGCCACCGTCTCCAACTCCCGACTCACTTTCTTGAACAACCCCTGCAACACATTACCCGGACCTACTTCCACCACTTTGTTCGCGCCAGCGGCCAGCATGTTCTGCATGGTCTGTGTCCAGCGCACGGGGGCGGTGAGTTGCTGGATCAGGTTCGCTTTGATGCGCGCGGGGTCTGTATGTGGGCGGGCGTCCACGTTCTGGTAGATCGGGCAGCGCGGGTCCACGATGGGTGTGAAGGCGATCGCTGTCTGCAATTCCACGCGTGCGGGTTCCATGAGCGGACTGTGGAACGCACCTCCGACGGACAATAGGAGCGCACGCTTCGCGCCAGCAGCTTTCATGGCTTCGCACGCGGCGGTCACCGCTTCCAAGGATCCGCTGATCACCAATTGTCCGGGGTAGTTGTAGTTGGCGGGCACCACAATACCGGGGATCGTCTTGCAGACTTCTTCCACTTTGGCATCGTCCAGGCCAAGGATCGCGGCCATGGTGCTCGGTTGAAGCTCACAGGCTTTCTGCATGGCATTTGCGCGGGCAGCAACGAGCTTCATCCCGTCTGCGAACTCCATTGCTCCCGCCGCAACAAGTGCGCTGAATTCACCCAATGAATGGCCCGCCACCATGTCCGGTCGAAAGGAATCCCCCAGCACCTTGGCCTTCACCACGCTGTGCAGGAAGATCGCAGGCTGCGTCACGTTCGTCTGCTTCAAGTCCTCTTCAGAACCCTTGAACATGATATCGGTCAGGTTGAAACCGAGCAGGTCGTTCGCGTGCTCGAACCAGATCCGTGCGTTGTTATCGGCATCGTACAGGTCCTTGCCCATACCTGGGAATTGGCTGCCTTGTCCGGGGAAAACGTATGCGGTCATTGTGATGGGGTCGTTGGGTGTTGGATATTGAGGGTCGTTGAGAGCTGGGCGTAACCTTCAACGTTCAACCACAACCATTAAAAGAACACCAAATTCAATGAACTTAATCCCTGCGTCCGCCGAACAGGCGCAACAGCATCAGGAACAGGTTGATGAAATCCAAGTAGAGGGTGAGGGCACCCATCAACGCCATCTTCTGGGCGGTTTCGGTACCAGCGGCCACCTGCTCGCCCATGCGCTTCAATTTCTGCACATCATACGCGGTGAGGCCGGTGAAGATCAGCACGCCGATGATGCTCACGATGTAGCCCATGGTATCGCTCTTCAGGAACATGTTCACCACAGAAGCGATGATGATGCCGATGAGGCCGATCATCAAGATGCTACCGAGTTTGGTGAGGTCCGTCTTGGTGGTATATCCTGCAACGGCCATCACACCGAACACAGCGGCCGAGATGAAGAACACGTTAGCGATGGAGGCCGTCGAATAGATCAGGAAGATGTAACTGAGGCTGATCCCCATGACCGTTGAGAAGACAAGGAAGGTGGCAAGTAGCAAGGTCGAACTCATCTTGTTCACCATTCCAGCCATCACGAACACCAATCCTAGTGGTGCGAACATCACCACCCAGCCCAGAATGGTATTGCTGCCTGTTTCGAAGTTGATCAGGTACTGGAGCTTGGACGTGTCGTTGCCGAACCACCATGCCATCACGCCGCTGATCACCAGCGCCATGGTCATGTAGCTGAAAACGCTGGACAAGAAGGTGCGGACGCTGGATGCGGTATCCGGGCCGTAGATCACTTGGCCGGTCTGTTGCGAGGGGAAGTTGGTCTGTTCCATGAGGGTCGTTTCGTAGTACAAAGATCGCGCATTCGTTCGGTCTGCCGACGGGCGTGGAACACGTCCGTCTCAATGCAGTCGGGCAGAGATCAGCTTAATGAACTCTTCGCGCGAACGATGGTCACTGAGGAAGATCCCTGTGAATGCGCTTGTGGTGGTCACGCTGTTCTGTTTCTGCACCCCACGCATACGCATGCAGAGATGGTCGCATTCCATCACCACGGCAACGCCTAGAGGTTTCAGTGCATCGTGGATGCAATCGCGGATCTCGTTCGTTAAGCGTTCTTGTACCTGCAAGCGGCGGGCAAAAGCATCCACCACGCGCGGGATCTTGCTCAGGCCAACGATCCGTCCATTCGGGATGTAGGCCACGTGCGCCTTGCCGAAGAAGGGCAGCATATGGTGTTCGCACATGCTGTAGACCTCGATGTCCTTTACGACCACCATTTGGCTGTACTCCTCTGTGAACACTGCGCTCTTGAGGATCTTCGTCGGGTCGAGGTCGTATCCGTGGGTGAGGTATTGAAGGGCCTTTGCCACGCGCTCGGGAGTGCGTTGTAGGCCCTCGCGCTTCGGGTTCTCCCCGATCGCGGCCAGAATGTCCGAGTAATGACCGGCGATGCGCTGCACCAATTCACGATCGTATTGGTCGATCCGCTCGTAGCCTTCGCCTTGCGGATTTCGCTCGATCCCTTCCGCGCTGGTCGTACTCTTCCTATTGGCCATAGTATTCCACGTGATTGTTCTCGGTCTCGCGCAGTTTTACGCAATGCAGGCGGCCACCCAACGCGCTCACCGCCTCCTCCAGTTGTTCCCAGATAGCGATGGCGAGGTTCTCTGTGGTGCTGTATCGTCCTTCCATGAAAGGTACATCCATGTCGATGTTCTTGTGGTCCACGATGTCGATGACGCGATCCTTCATGATGCTTCCCAACTGGGAAAGGTCGATCACGAATCCGGTCTCCGCGCGGGGCTCACCCACCACCGTCACCCAGAGTTCATAATTGTGGCCATGCCAATTGGGGTTGGAGCACTTTCCAAAGGTCGCGAGGTTCTTCTCGGGACTCCAATCCGGGTTGCTCAGCTTGTGTGCGGCGCTGAAACGTTCGCGACGGGTGATGTGTACGATAGGCATTGTTCAGGGCCGGGTAGACGCTGGGGCAAAGGTAGGAGGTGGCTTCGGGGCAGGTGGCAGGGCAGTTGCAAGGTGCAACCCGAAGCACGGGTGCAGGGGCCGGCCTTATTCACCCGACCTACATTTGCTGCATGATCATCGTAACAGGCGCAGCAGGCTTTATCGGGAGCGCCCTGATCGGGGAATTGCTGCGCGAGGGTTGGCAGGACATCGTGGCCGTGGACGATTTCTCGCGGGTGGAAAAGTTGCCGAACCTCGAAGGAAAGAAGCTGACCGCACGCGTGGAAAGGAACGTGTTCTTCAACTGGTTGGACCAGAATGAGAAACAAGTTCAATTCATCTTCCACCTGGGAGCACGAACAGATACCACCCTGTTCGACAAGGCCATCTTCGACGAACTCAACGTCCGGTATAGCCAGCGGATGTGGGAGGCTTGTGTCAAGTTCGGGATCCCGTTGGTGTATGCGTCCTCAGCAGCCACGTATGGTGATGGTGCATTGGGGTACAGTGATCTGGAAGATCCCCTGCCGGCGCGTTTGAAACCCTTGAATCCGTACGGCGAGAGCAAGAACGAGTTCGACATCTGGGCGCTGAAGCAACAACAGAAGCCTTTCTTCTGGGCTGGTTTGAAGTTCTTCAATGTGTATGGTCCGAACGAATACCACAAGGGCCGTATGGCCAGCGTGGTGCTCCACGCCTTCAACCAGATCAGCGCCTCGGGCGGCATGAAGCTCTTCCGCAGCCACCGCGCCGATTACAGGGACGGTGAGCAACTGCGTGATTTCGTGTACGTGAAGGATCTGTGCCAAGTGTGCATGTTCCTGATGCAGCACCGAAAGAGCAGCGGCCTCTACAACCTGGGCAGCGGAAAGGCACGCACCTTCCTCGACCTCGTGCGGGCCACCTTCAAGGCGATGGATAGGCCGGAGAACATCACCTTCATCGATACCCCGGCCGATATCCGGGACAAGTACCAGTACTTCACCGAGGCTCGGATGGAGAAACTCATCGGTATCGGATACGATAGGCCGTTCACCACCTTGGAAGAGGGCGTTTCGGATTACGTGAAGAATTACCTGGAGAGTGGGGCTCGTTGTTGAGCGCTCACTGCACGTTTTCGCGCAGGGTCACCAATTGCGTACGGATCTCCAACAACCGATCGCGCAATCCTTCCATGTCGAGTGGGCCAGTGGACTCCACTTCGTCCACCTTGCGCAACTGTTCACGCGCACCTTGCAATGTGAAGCCCTTCTCCTTCACCAAGTGCTGGATGCGCTGCAATTGCTCGATGTCCTTCTTGGTGTACGACCGATCGCCCTTGCCGGTACGCTTCGGTCGCAAGGTGCCGAATTCCTTTTCCCAATAGCGGATCAGCGACGTATTCACGCCCAATTGTTCGGCCACTTCGCCAATGGACCAGTACAGCTTCTCGATGGTCTTCTCCTTGTACGCCATGGATCGCGAAGGTACCTACCGCGTGTAGCTCTTGCAATTGGATCAATCCAACGATTGCCCGGCGTTTCGCGAAAGCTCCATCATGCGGGCGTATTCAGCGGGCGAGAGGTCGTTGAAATAGAAATTCACTGGATCCACCGCCGTACCACCCTTGTGGACCTCGTAATGCAAGTGTGGTCCAGAGCTCAAACCGGAGTTGCCGACCAGCCCGAGCACATCACCGCGCTTCACCTTTTGGCCATTGCGCACCTTCAGTTCACTCAGGTGTGCGTAGAGCGTTTCATAGTCGAATCCATGGTCCACCACCACGTGCATGCCGTAACCGTTGGTGGAATAATCCGCGAAGGTCACCCGGCCATCACCCGTGGCATAGATCGGGGTGCCCTGTTTCGCGGTGAAATCCATGCCTGCGTGGAACTTCAGGATCTTGTGGATCGGGTGGATCCGCATGCCGAATCCCCCTGCGGTCTGCGTCAGGTCCTCGTTCGGAATGGGTTGAACGGCGGGGATGGAGGCCAACATTTCCTGTTTCCGCAAGACAAGGGATGCCACCTCGTCCAAGGATCGGGATTGCACCACCAGTTGGCGGGTCATCTTGTCCAAACGTTTCTTGGTGTTGATCACCAGGTCGCTGCTGCCAAAGCCGCTGAGGTCCTTGTATCGGTCCACGCCACCGGCACCGGCTTGGCGCATCGTTTCGGGTAAGGGGTCCGCTTCGAAGATCACGCGGTAGATGTTGTCATCACGTCGCCGTACATCATTCAGAACGTGGTCCACTTCACCCAGTTGTTTGTTCAGCAATTCATACTGCAGCAACAATTGCTGATTCTCATGACGCATCGTGGCCTCCTTGGGCGAGTCGATGAACTGATAGACCAAGAAGATACCGAGCACACCCACTAGTAGCCCCGGTGTTAGCGCCAAGAGCGCGCGCTTGGCCTTCTGCCAACCGGAAAGCCGGATGCGCTCGAAGTTGAGCGTTCGCGGGTTGAATCGGTATTTCTGCTCGGACATGGCGGGAGAAGAGGAACGCGAATTTAACCAGAAGTGCCGGTGGTAGGCCATCACAGAGTGGGGCCTTCGTTATTTCTTGTGAAGTGGTTCGTGTCTTCGTTCGTGTGAACGCTTTCCTTGATCCGTGCGGAGTACGACCTTTGCCGCGCATTTAGAGCACCATGCGCACTTCCCAGCAGATCCGCCAAGCCTTTCTCGATCACTTCGCCAAGCGCGGTCATGCCATTGTGCCCAGCGCCCCGATGGTCGTGAAGGACGATCCCACCTTGATGTTCACCAATGCCGGGATGAACCAGTTCAAGGATCTCTTCCTCGGCAACCGTCCGGCGAAACACAAGCGTATCGCGGATACCCAGAAATGCCTGCGCGTTTCCGGCAAGCACAACGATCTGGAGGAGGTGGGGATCGACACGTACCACCACACCATGTTCGAGATGCTCGGCAACTGGAGCTTCGGCGACTACTTCAAGGCCGAGGCCGTGCAGTGGGCCTGGGAGTTGTTGGTGGATGAATTCAAGATCGACACCGCGAACATCTACGTGACCTATTTCGGTGGCGACGAGAAGGATGGGTTGAAGCCCGATGAAGAGACGCGCCAACTGTGGTTGAAGTACCTGCCCACCGATCGTATCCTTCCGTTCGGGAAGAAGGATAACTTCTGGGAGATGGGTGAGACCGGACCGTGTGGGCCATGTACCGAGATCCATGTGGACGTGCGATCGCAGGAAGAGAAAGCGGCGAAGGCGGGGAAGTACCTCGTGAACAACGATCACCCACAGGTCATCGAGATCTGGAACAACGTGTTCATGCAATTCGAACGCAAGGCCGATGGTTCACTCGTGACCTTGCCAGCGCAGCACGTGGATACCGGAATGGGTTTCGAGCGTTTGTGCATGGTGCTGCAGGGCAAGCAGAGCAACTACGACACCGATGTCTTCCAGCCACTGATCCAGGCACTGGCGAAGCAGTGCGGGAAGGAGTACGGCAAGGAGGAGAAGGCCGACATCGCCATGCGCGTGATCGCCGATCACCTCCGTGCCATCGGTTTCGCGATCGCCGATGGGCAGTTGCCGAGCAATACCGGAGCGGGCTATGTGATCCGCAGGATCCTTCGCCGTGCCGTGCGATACGGCTACAGCTTTCTCGGTTTCAACGAGCCCTTCATGCACGGGTTGGTGAAGGTGTTGGTGAACCAGATGGGCGAGCAATTCCCAGAGCTGAAGAAGCAACAGGACATCATTACCAACGTCATCCTCGAAGAAGAGAAGGCTTTCCTACGCACCTTGGAGCAGGGCACCAAGCGTATCGAGCAAGCGCTGGCGGGGAGTAAGGGCACGATCCCTGGAGACAAGGCCTTCGAGCTCTTCGACACCTACGGATTCCCTATCGATCTGACACAACTGATCGCTCGTGAACAGGGGCGCGAAGTGGATATGAGCGCCTTCGAAGCGGAGTTGAAGAAACAGAAGGATCGTTCACGCGCAGCGACCACCGTCACCACTGGCGATTGGACCGTCCCGGTGAATTCCGGGATGGGAAAGGGGGAGACTGAATTCGTGGGTTACGATGCGCTGAAGAGTGAAGCACGGATCCTTCGTTATCGCAAGGTTTCCGGTATGGGTGGTGATCAATACCAGATCGTGCTGGACCGTACACCGTTCTATCCCGAGGGAGGAGGACAGGTCGGTGATCAGGGGTGGCTGATGAACGGTGATGAAAAGGTGGAAGTGCTGGATACCAAACGGGAGAATCAACTGATCGTCCATTTTACGAAGCAGTTGCCCAAGGAACCCGGTGCCGTGCTCCATGCGCACGTGAACACAAGGCGTAGGGCATTGACAGCACGCAACCACACCGCAACACACTTGCTGCATCACGTGTTGCGCGAGCGATTGGGCACGCACGTGGAACAGAAAGGTTCACTCGTCGCGCCGGATCGTTTACGTTTCGACATCAGCCACTTCGCCAAGGTGACACCCGAGGAATTGGCCGCCATCGAAGGGCAGGTGAACGAAATGATCATGGAAGACATCGTCTTCGAGGACTTGCGCGATGTACCGATCGATGAGGCGAAAGCGCTCGGCGCCATGGCCCTGTTCGGAGAGAAGTATGGCGACCGTGTGCGCGTTGTGAAGTTCGGCCCGAGCGTAGAACTCTGCGGAGGAACACACGTGCCACGTACCGGTGTCATCGGACCTTTCCGGATCGTCAGTGAAGGCGCTCTTGCTGCCGGCATCCGTCGCATCGAGGCCATCACCAGCGCGGAGGCCGAGCGCATGATCAGTGCGAAACTCGCCAAGTTGGATGCGATCAGTGCCTTGTTGAAGAACCCTGCGGATGTGGTGAGCGCTGTGGAGAAGTTGGTGGAGCAGAACATGGCGTTCAGCAAGGAACTGGAAAAGGCGGCCAAGGAGAAAGTGAAGAACCTCGCCGATGAACTACCCGCCAAGGCGAAGGCCAACGCGAACGGCATGCGTGTCCTTGTGGATCGCTTGGACTTGGACGCACAGAGCTTGAAGGATCTCGGCTACCAGTTGCGCGAGAAGCACCCCGATCTCGCCTTCATCGCCGGCTCCGTCATCGCGGGCAAACCGCTCTTGGCCGTTTCCTTGGGCAAGGTCTTCATGGAAGGCACCGGGCTAAAAGCAGTGGACATCATCAAGCAGATCAGCCCCCTGATCAAAGGTGGCGGCGGAGGCCAACCCGACTTCGCCACAGCAGGCGGCAAGGAACCCGGCGGCATGGCCGATGCCTTGAAGAAGGCGGCGGAGTTACTCGGGTGATCGGATCACAACGAAAAAGCCCCGCCGAAGCGAGGCCTCCTCGGAAGGATATGTTCTTCAAGCCATGGTTGGCTGAGGGGTCAGTTTACGCGCCGGTGGAGGGGGCTTTCCACCGTATAGCGGGCCCATGTACATGGCATCGCTCAATGCCAAGTTCATGATGTACAGGCCGTTCAGAAGGATCACCAACACATGGTCCATCTTGGAGGTCTTGCCGAAACACGTGCATACCTCGATCCAGACCTTTGGGAGGAAGTAGAGCTGCCCCCATATCGGGATCAGCATCTTCCATGCGTCCGAAGCGGGTCGCCCAACGATGCGCAAGAAGACGATCACGTTCCATACCGGCACGAAAGCCGCGATACCCGGCTGACTGGCCTTCTCGTACAATCGGAATTGGGCCAAAGCAGCGATCACCGCAATGAACCCCAAGGCGTAATAGAACGCCATTCCCATCTTCACGTAGAAGAAATGGTGGATCTCAAATAAGGTCTCCATAGGCACGCAGGTTTACGATTTAGGCCTGTTCCGTAGTGGTTCCGTTGAAAAGACGAACCAATTGGACGAAGGTTGCCTCAACAACGGGGCCTTCGACATTCGTGTTGCACACGTTTGAAGCAACGGTATGTTGAAACCGCACCCTTTGGCGACACAGCAACATTGCCTGGTTACATGCCTATATTCTTCTGATGACCAAGCAAATACAAAGTAAGTCTAGGCCCGTGGCACGGCAAATGCCTTCACATCGCCTTCGGTGATCTCCTTACCAGAGAGGATCACCAAACGTTCGATCACATTGCGGAGTTCACGCACATTTCCGGTCCAGGGCAGCTTCTGAAGTTCCTTAACGGCCTTATCGGCAATGGCCTTCGGGGCGATCCCTTGTTCGGTGCAGACCTGTTGGATGAAATGGTCCGCTAGCAGTGGGATATCCTCCGTCCGTTCGCTCAAACTGGGTACGTGGATCGGGATCACGCTCAGGCGGTGGAAGAGGTCTTCCCTGAAATTCCCGGCTTCGATCTCCTTTTTCAAATCCTTGTTGGTGGCAGCGATCACACGCACGTTCACGGTGATGTCCTTGTCGCCACCCACCGGGGTGATGCGGCTCTCTTGCAATGCCCGGAGCACCTTGGCTTGTGCAGCTAGGCTCATATCACCGATCTCATCCAGGAACAGCGTACCGCCATCGGCGAGTTCGAACTTTCCTTTTCGGTCTTTGATGGCACTGGTGAAGCTGCCCTTGACGTGACCGAACAGTTCGCTCTCGATCAACTCGCCTGGGATCGCGGCGCAGTTCACTTCGACGAAGGGGGCTTGTACGCGTTGGCTTTTCTCGTGCAGCAAACGCGCCACACCTTCCTTGCCCGCGCCATTGCCACCAGTGATCAATACCCGGGCATCACTCGGAGCCACCTTCTCGATCATTTCCCGGATCGCTTCCAGGGCCTTGCTTTCGCCGACCATCTGCACCCCACTGCCCTTGCTCTTGCCGGCCTTGGTGCGTAAGATCTTGGTCTCTTGCACCAGGCCACCCCGATCCAGTGCGTTGCGCACACTCACCAAGATCCGGCTGATGTTCGGTGGTTTCTCAATGAAGTCGAAGGCACCTTTCTTCAAGGCTTCCACCGCCGTGTCGATGGTGCCGTGACCACTGATCATGATCACGGGCAGATCATCGTTGTACGCGGTGATCTTCTGGAGGAACTCCAGCCCATCCATCTTGGGCATTTTGATGTCGCAGAGCACCAGATCGAACTTGCCTTTCTTGGCCTTGTCCAAGGCACTGGAGCCGTCCTCCGCTTCGTCCACCGTATGCTTTTCGTGCTCCAGGATGTCGCGCAACGCATTGCGGATGGCTTTTTCGTCGTCAACTACAAGGATCTTGGCCATGGTCGAAATCAGGTGTGGGACAAAGATGGGTCATTGATCCAATGCGCGCCACCCGGCAATCGGATCGACACGCGTACAATGGTCACTACTGGATCATGCGCGCTGCCGCCCCTTCCTTCAGCGCGTACTTGCTCCACACCAGATCACGGATGGAACCAGCACTCAATACCCGTTCGATCGCGATGAGCGCATAGGGGAGCGTATCCACGCGATGCTCCGGTAGACCTGGGACGAGCGAACGTTGCCCACGGTCCATGCGCAAGAGGCGTTCACGGAGCGCATCGAACTCCAGGGCATCGAAGGGGAGGCTTGTCGCGTTATCAGCTATGGTCGTGCCGCGCTCAGCAGAGATCATCGCTGCAAGACTATCGAAGGTTCCGGCGCTGCCGATCAACCGATGCGGTTCGTGTCGTTCAATGATCGCCCACAAGGGTTCCAACCGATCGTCCAAGTGTGCAGCGATCCGCGCCTCTTCATCCACGGTGATGGGGTCGCCGATGGGGATCCGTTCGCGCAAGCGTGTAGCGCCGAGTTCGAAACTGCGCTTCCACATCATGGCCTTTTCCGTTGCCAGAATGAATTCGATGCTACCACCGCCGATGTCCATCAAGAGTGCTGGTTTGCGCGTGAACGGAACCGCTTGGCGAACACCCTCTAGGATCAGATCCGCTTCTTGATCACCAGAGATCACGTTGATCGGAATACCGAGTTCGCGGAGCACACGATCCACGAAAGGGTTGGCATTTTTCGCATGCCGTAGCGCCGATGTCCCGAATCCTTGAAGGCGTTCAGCGCCATGCGCGGTCGCCAATACCTTGAATGCGCGCAACGCTTCCATGCCACGCTCCATGGCTTCATCGGTCAACGTGCCATGTTCGATCCCGCCGCGACCAAGGAAGACCGGTCGCTCCTCGCTGTGGGTGATCCGAAGCCCGGCCACCCCCAATTGAAAGACCAACAGGTTGAAGGTGTTGGTACCGAGGTCGATGATGGCGTTGGTCATGTGGACATGTGACCATGTGGTCATGACAAGATCATGCGTTGATAGCTTCGATGGATCACATGTCCACATGAAGCGTTGGGCCGTGCGCGGCTCACATGGTCACATGTCCACATGCGCTACCCTTTGTAGAACAACCACTTGCCCATTTCCTTCCAGCCCACCTTCTTGCCGTACATCAAGATGCCGGTGCGGTAGATCTTGCCTGCAAGCCACGTGGTGCCAATGAAGGTGAGGATGAGCAGGAACATGCTCAAGGCCAACTGCCACAACGGCGCGCTACCCATGGCCACACGCACCATCATTACGATCGGGCTAGTGAGGGGGATCATACTGCACCAGATCACGGCCGGACTCTCCGGGTTGTACACGGCCATTTGCGCGATGATGATCGCCACGATCATGGGCACCGTGATCGGGAACATGAATTGCTGGGTATCCGTCTCGCTATCCACGGCCGATCCGATCGCGGCGAGCAAGGAGCTGTATAGCAGATAGCCACAGATGAAATAGAACAGGAAAACACCCAGCACGAGCGGGATGTTGATCTGTTCGATGAGGTCCGTGATACGGCTCTGGTCGAAGCCGACATCAGCGCCTTGGGCAGCCTTCAATTGCTCTTGCATGTCCGCCGTAACGCCTTGTTCAGCGAGCTGCTTCGGATCGAATTTGTCCGCTGCGAGTACTGCCGTCCCAATACCCACCATGGTGGTGGTGATCACGATCCATAGAATGAATTGGATAAGGCCCACGCAAGCGATCCCGATGATCTTGCCCATCATCAACTGGAAAGGCTTCACACTGCTGATCAGCACTTCCACGATGCGGTTCTGCTTCTCTTCCATCACTCCGCGCATCACCTGCACCCCGTACATGAAGATGAAGATGAACATGAAGTAGCCGAAGAAGAAACCGATCAAGGCCCGTTCCTGTGCGAAGGATTCCGTGCCGACCTCATCGATATCGAATTTCTTCAGGTCGAGTGGTTTCCGAACGCGGTCATAGGCTTCTTTCTGGATCCCTTCATCGCGGAGCTTGGCCAGTTCGATCGCCTTTTCCAATTCATTCCGGATCGTACTCATCCCGAATTCGCTGGGCAGGGTCTTGTAGTACAGATCGGCTTGTGGAACCATCAACACGTTCGGCAACAGGTTCACACGCACCGTATAGGGGCTGGCTTTGAATGCGCTGTCGGTCCAGTCGTGTCCGTCCAGGAAGAATTTCACGCTTTCGGTATTCTTCAGTGGGGTTCCGATCACGCCTTCGGTGTCGATCACCAACACCTGATGCGTGGTGGTCTCCTGCGAACCGATGTAGGCCGTGAGCAGTAATCCACCGGCAATGAGGACCGGCCCGAGGATGGTCATGATCAGGAAGCTGGGCTTCCGCACACGCGTGATGAATTCGCGCCAGATGATGAGCTTGATCTTATTCATGGGGTCATTCGGTCAGACCAGCGGTCACGGTCTCGGGCTGCTTTTCGCTCACCACACGGATGAAGATGTCGTGCATGCGTGGGATCTCCTCGTGAACGCCGAGCACTTCTACGACCGGTAGCAGTTGGCGCAACACATCGTTCAGTTTCGAACCTGTTCCGAGGCGGACACGAGCCGTGCTCACTTCACTGGACTCGTCGGTGTCCAACAACTCGCCGGTGAAGGACAGTGCATTGGCCAAAGCGATGCGCGTTCCTTTGAATTCGATGCGGTAGGTGTTGGTCGCGTAACGTCGGCGGATCTCACGAACGTTCCCGTTGAGCATCAACTTCGACCGATCGATCAGACCGATCTCATCGCAAAGTTCTTCCACACTGGCCATGCCGTGGGTACTCAGCATCACGGTAACGCCGAGGTCGCGTTGGCGGAGGATCTCATCGCGAACGAGTTCGGCATTGATGGGATCGAATCCGCTGAACGGTTCATCGAGGATCAACAGCCGTGGCTCGTGGATCACCGTGGTGATGAACTGCACCTTCTGGGCCATGCCCTTGCTGAGTTCCTCCACTTTCTTGTTCCACCAATCGCCCATGTCCCAGCGCTCGAACCATTCCTTGAGTCGCATCGTCGCGTCGGTCTTCGACAGTCCTTTCAATCGGGCCAAGTAGACGGACTGCTCGCCCACCTTCATTTTCTTGTACAGCCCGCGCTCTTCGGGCAGGTAGCCCATGGTCGCTACATCTGCGGCGACCATCGGGCGGCCATCCATCAGGATGCGCCCTTCGTCCGGACCGGTGATCCGGGTGATGATGCGGATCAAGGTGGTCTTGCCTGCACCATTGGGTCCTAAAAGGCCGAATACCCGGCCCGTGGGAACGTCCATGGTGATATCGTCCAGCGCTGTATGGTCGCCGAATCGCTTATGGATTCCTTCGAGTTGGATCATTGGTTGGCGAAGGTAGCAGGCTGTTGAGTGATGAATGGACCGACCGACAGTGGATCCGACCGGTGGTGTGATCAGGGGAGAAAATAGGCGCGTTCTGCGACCGATGGGACCCGACAACTGGTGTGCTTTCCGAACCAGCCGTACCGATTGCGGGCGATCCAGTCGTAGACCCCATTGCGCAACACACGCGGGATGATCAGGAACGCACCGACCAGGCGCCAACCGCCTCCCAAGCGCATCAGGATACGGAGCGCGGCATCGGAACGTTCGTAGATGCGTCCATCGTCCACGAACAGGACCGTACCCAAGCTGCTCGGTGCATTGTCGAGGTCCATGGCGGTCGCAGTGGTGCCTTGCAGCGGTGCGAAGCGTAGGACGTGGGTACGGTCCCAACAGACCAAGCGATCCACGAAGCGGTTGCACAATCCACAGACCCCATCAAAGAGCACCAGGGGTTGGGAGGTTGCGGACATGGGTGCAAAAGTATCCCGCGCTGCGGGGGCACCAACGAAGAACCCCCGCCCATCCACCTTGCGGTGAACGAGCGGGGGCTCTTTGAATTTGGTTCGAGCTTACTTCTGGATCACCAGACGCTCGGTGTAGGTCTTGTCACCAGCGGTGATGTTGACCATGTATAGACCACTCGCGATCTCGCCGTTGAGGTCCAACACGCTGTTCAGGAAACCGTCCTGTACCGC